>Ga0172377_10003175_pt1 | contig 16855 bp, 14 predicted proteins | sample Pumphouse3metaG_FD_119749 | JGI IMG/M metagenome (GOLD analysis project Ga0172377, IMG submission 119749) | Leachate microbial communities from a municipal landfill in Southern Ontario, Canada - Pumphouse #3 metaG | ecosystem: Engineered > Solid waste > Landfill > Unclassified | place: Canada...
CCGGATATGACTGTTCTTTAAATAAGAAAAGCTGAGAGACTTCAAGATCACAGATCTTAATCATTAATTGGTGTAATGTTTCATTGTCCTGGCAATATAAACATTCTGAAATAGGTGTTTTCATTTTTTGACAAAAGTAGTAATAAGTATCATGAGATACAAATGATCTAATCGGATCATAAATAAAACCATTTATTTAGCCGTAGACCATAATCGGTCACAAACGTGTACTTTTGCGTCAAAAAAAATTATTTAAATTCTTTAGTTCAGAAATACTTAGTGATGATTAGCTCGTACATCTTTGCCTGAACTTCTTTTCTTAATTTGACAAATACTTTTAATTATAATCCATTTAATCATGTCATCCCAGTAACCCCATTCTTTTGATTTATTGTTTTATTATAAACAATCAATGAGAGCCTCTGAGTCAGGAAAAATTTCATTAAGAAAATACTACTTTAGCTGTCAAATGAAGAAAAAGAATCTTTCTCCCAAAGAATATTTAGGCACGATGCCAACCGGAAAATTGTTGCTGAATTTTGCAATTCCCGGCATAATGGGTGGTTTAGTCGGTGCGATGGCCAGTGTTGTTGATCAAATTTTTATTGGTCAGAAGATTGGCATTTTGGGTAATGCGGCTGCTAATATCGTATTCCCTGTTTTTTCTCTGAGTATTGGCCTCTCTTTACTATTGGGTATTGGTGCCAGTGTAAATTTTAATATTCTTCAGGGCAAAAAAAAAGAAGATGATGCAGCTAATATTATGGGGAATGGGCTTTCCAGTTTATTCGTTGTTGGTATTACTTTGGGTTTACTTGTTATCCTTTTTTGTAAACCGATGCTTTATTTCTTTGGCGTTACTGAGAATGTGTATCATTATGCTTCTGTTTATGCCAGAATTATTGGCTTTGGATTACCTTTTTCTTTGTTTACAATTGGCAGTACCATTTTAATTAAAGCGGACTCTTCTCCTAAAATAGCGATGCTACTGTCTATTGGGAGCGCTATAATTAATATAATTCTGGATTATCTTTTCATTTTTGTATTTGATTTCGGTATAGCAGGAGCTGCCTGGGCGACTGTTATTAGTTATGTTTGCTCATCTATTTATGGAATATACTATTTCATTTACAAATTTCAGTCTATGCCTTTAGTTCTGCATAATCTGATTTTGAAAATGAAGTATATTAAGAAAATTTTACTTTTTGGTTCTTCTCCATTTATTTCTCATGCTGCTCTTTTTGCGGTTACTATTATTTTGAATAATTCGCTGGCTTATCATGGCGCCAGGTCTGTTTATGGTCCTGATGTGCCTCTTGCTGTTTCCGGAGTAGTTTCTAAATGTAATTATTTCTTCATGTCTTTTGCCATTGGTATTGCTCAGGGTTGTCAGCCTATTGCCGGTTTCAATTTTGGTGCACAAAATTATAACAGGGTTATCCGTTTATTTAAGCAGGCTCTTATCTCTATTTTAAGTTTGGGTGTAGTTGCTTTTCTGATTTTCCAGATTTTCCCTCATCATATGGTTTCTATTTTTGGTGGTGGTGACGAAAATTATTATGATTTTGCCATTAAGTTTGTTAGAAAGTACTCTTTCTTTGTAGTTTTTGTGGGACTGGGGCCATTGGTTACTAATTTTTATCTTGCCATAGGTAAACCTGTTTATTCTATTATCCTTAATCTTATTAAGAGGGTTATTATCTTTATTCCGGTCTTACTTATTTTTACTAAATTATGGGGTATTGAAGGTCTTTTGTGGTCTGGGTTTGCTTCGGATGGTCTTTCATTTATTATTATGTCATTCTTTTTATATTACATTTATTATGTTTTACGAAAAAAGGAGATTAGCAAAACCGGTATAAAAGAATACCCGGATTACGAATAGGTATAGTCAATTTTTTAGTTGCTTCTCTTGTTGCCCAATATTCAGATTTATGTATAGCCCGGTCAGTAGAAAATTAAAGTTTATTTTTGGTATATTATTTCTATTTTTGTAGAAAAAAGGTGGGAATCAGGTATAGTAAAATAAAAGGTAATAGAGAGATAGTCTTATTGAAAAGTTTTCCATGTATATATGGTAAGTGTAGTTTCTGTAATTATATATTAGACAATTCCTCTAATGAAGAGGATATTAATCATATTAATCTGGAAGTCTTAAAAAATATAACCGGAGAGTATGGGGTTTTAGAAGTTATTAACTCTGGTTCTGTTTTTGAGATTCCTCAGAAAAGTTTATCTGAAATTAAAACAATTGCAAATCTTAAGGATATAAAAATTCTTTATTTTGAGTTTTATTATGGCTATATAAAAAGGCTTAATGAAATTATAAATTATTTTAAGAATTTTGAAGTTCGTTTTATTATGGGACTTGAAACTTTTGATAATGATTTCAGGATTAAGGTTTATAATAAAAACTTTCGTTTGAATGACAATAATTATTTGTCTTTATCTAAAAAGGTTTTTTCTATTTGTCTTTTGGTTTGTGTAAAGGGGCAGTCCAGAGATATGATAGATAATGATATTGCTTTAGGGTTAAAATATTTTAGGCATATAACTGTCAATGTTTTTATTGATAATGGTACATCAGTAAAATCTGACCCTGAGTTGAAGAATTGGTTTGTTAATAAATATTCTTTTTTAAAAAGCGATCCCAGAGTAGATTTTTTGGTTGATAATAAGGATTTGGGTGTCTTTGAAAATTGAGTAAAGTTTGATTAATAATTTATGATTTAAATTAAGAAAAGTATAAAATGTATAATGGGTGTCTTTGGTTTGTTATGTTATTGGTGAATTTTCTGTTCATTTTGTTTGCCTTTGTTCGTTTTGGTAAAATAGGGCTTTATATTTGGGTTCCTATTAGCAGCATTTTAGCTAATATTCAAGTTATTTTACTTGTTAATTTATTTGGTTTTAATACAACTCTTGGAAATATCATGTATGCAGGAGGTTTTCTTGTAACTGATATATTATCTGAGCTGTATGGAGAAAGAGATGCTCGAAATGCTGTAAAAATAGGATTTATGAGTTTGGTTGCTATGGCAGTAATTATGAAGATTGCTGTGATGTTTGAACCTGCCGATATAAAGGAGGGTATTGCTAATTTTGCCAGTTTAAAGTTGATTTTTGATTTTATGCCCAGGATACTGTTTGCCGGTTTGGTTGCTTATGGTGTGTCACAAACTCATGATGTTTGGGCATATTCCTTCTGGCGTAAAAAATTTCCTGCTGCTAAGTATATTTGGATTAGAAATAATGCCAGTACTATTGTTAGTCAGTTTATTGATACTATTATTTTTACGCTTTTAGCATTTTATGGTATTTATGATTTCAGTGTGCTCATTGAGATTTTCTTTGTTACTTATGTGATGAAGGTTATAGTGGCAATTTGTGATACTCCTTTTGTATATATGGCCAGACTTGCTTATGATAAGGGAAAAGTCAGGAATTTATGAGCATGAAAAAGATTTAAAGACGTTGGAACTATTATCAATTTTATGGACAATCATTCTAAATATTTTTACTGCGACACTTTCACCCAATCCACAAACATCCTGACAGGTAAATCTTTTGTATCTACATCCCCTATCCATGAGCCTCCAAGCTGTTGATCTATTAAAACATAAAACGATTTGTCATAAGGCCATTGAGAAGGATCAACACCGTCTACTTTAGGATATTCAAATGTTTTAATACCATTTAAGGTAAAAACCAATTTATCAGGATACCATTCCAGACCATAAGTATTATATTTCGATACATCAACAGCAAACAATTCCCCCGATTTAGGTTTATCTTTTCCACCAAGCGTATGCGTATAATACGAATGCGTTGTTATATAAAATTTTTTATCATAATTAAGATGTTCTAATATATCAATCTCTCCGCTCTTAGGCCAACCTCCATAACTATTTTTCTGCGGTAACATCCACATAGCTGGCCATGCTCCTTTTGCACTTTCCAATTTCGCATGTATCTCTATCTTGCCATAACGAAAGGCAAATTTATCTTTAGTATACACACCGCCTGTTAAATACGGTCTCGAATCGCTTAATGTATCCTCATTGACTATGCCTTTTAAAATCAGTTTCCCGTCTTCTATAGAATAACATTTTGAATCACGTGTCATGTGCTTCCCCCAATCAGCCTTATTAGGCCCAATCTTTGTCCATTTCGTTGTATCCAACTCTGACGCGTTAAAATCATCTTGCCATATAACTTTCCAGTCTTTAGCTTCACGCCCTTCTTTTTGTAGATAAATAAATTTATCTACAATTACATAAGAACTTTCAACACATCCCAACATCAACACCAGGAGCAATGACAATAACCAATAACTTCTTTTCATAAGTAATGTTTTTATAGATAATTAACATTCAGACTATTCTGTTTTTTTAAGTTTATAGTATAGACAAAATCAAAGATAGCACTAATTAAAAAATAAATACGAAATTATTGAATCGGCTTTTTTATTTTACAACAGCTAAGAAAATTAAAATTTCATATTAGTGCTCATACGTCACAGTCTTGGCCGCTTAGCTGTTGAGATCAAGATCAGTTTTATACTCGGCTTAATTGTTGTACTTATACAACGGTTACCAGTAAAAATCGACCTTTGTTTTATTTCGTTTTCTGTTAAAAAAACAGATTGTATTGTTTATAATTTGTTTTCTTTCGTTTCTATCAAAGTTGTTTAATAATTAATTTTCACGTTTTCAGATAGTAAAACTTTTAATATGTTCTATTTACCCCATTCAAATTGTACCTCTTTGCCCTGAAGTAGCCATTTTGAAGGTGTTTTTGTTCGCATCCAGTCAAGTGGTTGACCAACTTTGGATGACTTTGCTGCAATACTGAAGCATTTTTCGATATAAGCCTTTTGTTCTGTTCCCAAAGCTTGTGGCTGTGCCGAAATAAACAATGGAGTTCCACTTTCTGCCAACAACTGAAGCCATTGCTTATTTAATTGCCATGGGATATCTGTTGTAAGACCCACACAATCACCATCGGCAGCAAAAAAGGTATTGTGCTGACATGCCCTGAAGGCTAAAGTGTTTACTCCCATTTTTAGGGTACGTGCCCATTCTTTTCCGCTGGTATCATCACCAATTCGTTGCAGTTCAAAAATGCCTGCGGCAAGATGTCCAACTGTATTGCAGCCTATAAGGTACATGTCGCCAGAAGCCTGACGAATATTTCTATAAAGGTCAAGCAGAACTTCAGCAGTAGTTTTCGATTTATCGCTAAAACTCCAATCTCCTGAAGTTATGTCTCCATCCCTGATCATTTCAAATCCCCATTTACCTAATATATCGTAAGTTGTATAGTCGTGTTTCACCATTTCGTAACCCCATTTTTGATATAGTTTAAAATAATTTCTTATTTTATCCATATTTGCTGGTATGGTAGGATCAAGTATAGGATATTTCGATCCACGAGTGCGACTTAGGATATTATCAACTTTTTCATTTGGACTGGCACAAAGTGGTCGTGTCCAAAGCCCGGGACGCATACCAGCATTTTTTATTTTAGAAGCGAGTGCTGCCATATCACCAAAAGTTGTCGGATTAGATACAGCATAATTACTGCTCCAATTGTAATCAAGGTCAGCGTCTTTTTTAATCCAACCGTCATCTATCACACAAAATGGGCGATTATTATTATCTTTTGCTAATGGCGACATCAAATTTACAGTTTTCATAATTAGAGATGCTGAATTATTACCGTATGCAAAATACCAATCATTGATACCATAAACGGGTTGCTTTGGTAGGCGGGGGTGAGGACTCATTAGTTTGCAAAAATTTACAGCTGATGTAAACGTATCTTCTCCGGTTTTGCCGGAATAACAGACTATTTCAGCAGCACGAAGTATCCTTGTGGCAAGTTCAACACCATTAGTACCATTGCGTGTATCTAGATTTAAGATTAAACTATCTTTTGCCACATTCCATGACGCAAAAGAATGGCAGCCTGTCATTACGCCATAGCCCATGCTAACATTGCCATCAAAAGACATGAAGTACCAAGGCATAGTGGAGGTTGAGCTTAACTTTTGCCAGGATAAATCTCCATACGAGCGTTCCCAATGGTCTCCCATGTATAAACTGCTATCTATTTGCTGCATTACCCATTTTATCTTAATATTCTTAATATTTTTTGATGGAGAGCTAAGATCTACGTTTATAATATCTTTCGATTTGGAAAAAATGACTTCGATTCCATCTTTTGACCATTTTTGATGATCATTACTGGTGAGTACAAACTCTGCTGAATCGGTATAGACTTTTACTTGGTTGGGCCAACCTAATACTTGTGCTTTTTGTTTACAGGAGAGTACCAAAATCGAAACCAATGTAATTAGTATAATTTTTGTTTTCATTAAAAAGTGAATTAAGAATTAAAATATGGTAATATACCTTTATATTATTCATTATTAGTCGCTGTTTACATTTACAAATTTCAAACATAAAACATCGGTCATCAGTTATTTAATTGAATCACAATTTATATACCATTCATTTATAAATAGTTAAAACAGCATAAGTTGTCAATCAACCTCTCTTATATCCAAAAGATGCTATTAAATGGCGATTAAAAAAACAAGCGCAAAAGAAAATAATCTTTGCAGAATTATTTTAAATCACAACGGTAAAATATTTGTTTGTTATTTTAAAATTCAATAATTTTTTATTTCTTTAATTAAAAAATTTAACTAATAAAATTCTTTACAGTAGCTATTTCTATGTAACTGGCTCCTGTTCTATATCCAAAACGACCGGCAATTACCCCTATCTGGTCATCTTCTACTATTTTATTACGTGATATTAGACTTATACATGTATCATGAAATAATTTATTTTCATTGTTATGACTAATATATTTTTCATGAACAGCCTGATATACCATATCCTCATCATATAAAACTTTTTCATCATCATGTAATACAACTGAAGCAGCAAAAACACCGTATGACAAAGCCATTTCTCTCATTACATGAGTTGAATGACATCTTACATATACAGGAATACTTGGTCGGAAAGCAGATACATATCGACCTGTTCTGCCGGATTTTGTGTCAATAACAATAGCTTTCATAGGTAATTTCATACTTGCCTCCACCAAAGTTTTAGCCAGAATTACAGATATGGGTTCTGTAACTTCCTTTAATTCAATATCCAGTGAGGGTTCATGATTTTTTTCTATCTCAAAAGCGATAGTTGACATCATAGAAACTGCTTCGTATGGATATTTACCATTGGCTGTTTCTCCACTAAGCATTACTGCATCAGTATATTCAAATATAGCATTCGCGACATCAGAAATTTCTGCTCTGGTAGGCCTTGGATTAACTATCATTGTATGTAACATCTGCGTTGCTACTATAACAGGTTTTTTACGAAGACGACATTTATTGACTATGGTTTTTTGAATTAATGGAATTCTCTCAGCAGGGATTTCTATTCCTAAATCTCCCCTGGCTACCATAATACCATAGCTATGTTCCAGTATTTCATCAATATTTTCTACCCCTTCATGATTCTCTATCTTAGAGATGATACTTAATTTTCCGTTATGAGAATCTATTATATCTTGTACTTCTTTAAGATCTTCTGCTGATCTTACAAAAGAATGCGCTACGAAAGCAAGATCATTTTCAATAGCCCATATAATAAATTTCTTATCTTTTTCAGATACTGATGGCAAATCAATTGATACTCCCGGCACATTAATACTCTTACGACCCTTTATAATACCATCATTTTTAGCAACACAGTAAAGTGTTTTTTCATCTTTTGATTCTACAGTTAAACAAACATCTCCATCATCTATCAAAATATTAGTTCCAACCATCATACGGCTCACAAATTTTTCATAGGTAGTATATAAAGTTTCCCTGTTACTTATAGATTTAATACCATCACAAATTTTGATTTTATCTCCCGTTTTAACAGGAAAGCCGAATTCTGTCTTCTGCGTAGTTAATCTAATTTCAGGCCCCTTAGTATCTATCATTATAGCAATTTTATCAGATACCTTTCTAACATTATTTACTATATTCAATGATGATTCCAAAGTAGTATGAGCACTATTAATTCTTACGACATTCATACCTCTTTCGTAAAGCTCTTTTATAAACTCTACACTACATCTTTTATCGGATACAGTACATACAATTTTTGTTTTCTTTCTGTTTTCCATATTTTATTCTTACGTATAAGTCCCTACTTTAATAAAAAATAATGATATTAATAAATATAACTATTTATCTTCTATCGATGAAGATATCATAACTGAATCTTCCGGAATATTTTCCAAATTTTCTAATACCTTTATTAAAAATTCCTATTCTGAATTTGCAAATATCACATAGATAATTGAAATTTATTCTATTCTCCAGTCAAAATTGTTATTATTTAATTTAAGAGAACGAAATAAATTGCACTCTCCTATTAAATGCTAAACAATAAATATCACGAATCATTTACTGTCTTTTATTTATTATTGGATGATTTTAAGCGGAATTTAGTCTATTTATTATTACTTATCTTTGAAAAATATATTTTTATAAAGCAATTATTCGACAATTAATTAATATCATGGATAACAAGGACGTACACAAATTATATGAAAAAAAGATAGCTGATCTAAGATTAAAAAAGAATAAATTAAAAAGAAAGAGTACGTTTTATTTATATAGCAAACTGCTTTCTTTCGCTGCAATAGTATCTTTTTTATATGTAATTTATAAAGATCTTAGTACACTTTCTATATCTGCGGTTGCATTCTTTCTGGCAATCTATATTGCATCGCGCATAAAAGACAACAAATGCATTCATAAAATCAATATTCTTAAGAATATGGAATCTGTATGTAAAAAAGAAGTATGTTATTTAAATGGAGATTTCACACCATTTAATACCGGCGAAGATTATATAAATATACAACATGAATTCTCTTATGATATGGATTTATTTGGCACCTCCTCCTTGTTTAACCGTATTAACAGGACGATCACCAGAGATGGCAGAGATAAACTTGCGTATAAATTAACACATCTGAGTCAAAATAAAAAAGAAATAAACTCAAACCAATCATCTGTTAACGAGTTAAATGAACTTTTTGACTGGAGAATAAAATTTCTGGCAAATCAGCCGATTGAAAACAATTTTAATCTGCTTTCAGAACATCTGTTAAATAATAAAAAAAAGAACCGGCTGAGCAATTCCATTTTCCCTTACATTTCAATTGCGTTGACAATAGGGTTTCTTATTTCCGGAATATTCGGTATACTTTCTTTTTATTATTTTTCAGGTATGTTTGTTTTCCAGCTTATGATAGCTGGTTATGTATCTAGAACATCTGAAAAAATAAATACAACTACAGAAAAACTGCATAAAAAGTATTCGGGATATCTTGCCATATTAAATGATATCAATAATGTAGAATTTAAGTCGGATGTTTTATATAAACTTAAAAATGAATTGTTTGGAGAGAAAGCCAATAGTCTGAGATCTTTTAAAGAACTATCTAATATTCTGAATTTATTTAATCATAGAGTTAATGCCATAATGTACGTATTATTGAATGGAACTTTTATGTATGACATACTACTTATAAGAATGTTTTCAAAATGGCAAAAAAAATATCTCCCCTTTTTCAGAAAATGGATTAACTGCATAACAGAAATTGATGCATTGGTAAGTCTTGGAACTTATGCTTTTAATAATCCTCAAAACACACCGGCCGAGGTGCTGGATGAAAGTTGCGAAAATGTGATTCAGTCTGTTAATATTTATCATCCGTTTTTATCCAATAAAAAGGCTGTTGCAAATAGTTTTACTCTAAAAAAATCAAATATTGTCATTATTACAGGTGCCAACATGGCCGGCAAAAGTACTTTTTTACGAACTATTGGAATTACTTATATCCTTGCAGTTATTGGTGTACCTGTTTGCGCCGAATCTTTTAAATTTTCAATTGTATCGTTGTTTTCAAGTATGCGTACAACAGATAATCTCTCTAAAGACATTTCTTACTTTAATGCAGAACTTATAAGGTTAAAACAGTTAATAGAACATGTAAAATCCCATTCATTTACATTAATAATCCTTGATGAGATTCTAAAAGGCACAAATTCAAAAGACAAGCTGAAAGGTTCGGTCATGTTTTTAAATGAAATATCAAAATATAATATTTCTGCAATCATCGCCACACATGATTTAGAACTGGCTAAGCTTGAAGAACAAAATAATTCTGTTTATTTAAATTATTGTTTTGAAATTGAGCTTTCCCAAAAAATCAACTATTCTTATAAAATCCAAAAAGGTGTGGCACAAAATCTCAATGCTTCCTACCTCTTAGCTAATATATTAAAGGATCTATAATGAAATTACAATATTGACAAATTGTAAAAAAATAAAATGATTCCTCCTAATTTCGGTTGAAATTTATTCCTTATCCATGTTCTTAACAATCAAATCTTTTTTTAGATTTTTACTGATAAATTCTATCTGCAAAGTTGTATGAGAAATATTAAATTTAGTATGTAAAACATTATCTATCTTGCTTTTAATTTTCATCATCTCTGTCATATCTATATCATTTTCTAAATTAACATGAGTTTCAAGATGAATATGTGTGTCATCCAGCTTCCAGATATGAAGATGATGGACATCATTAACGCCTTCAATTTTTTCTACCTCTGTTTTAATTTCTTTTACATTAATATGTTCAGGAGTGGACTGCATAAGGATATCGACAGTTTCTTTTATAATATTCCATGTATGATAAATGATGTAAATACCAACTAAAACTGTAATTAAAGGATCTATCCAAAAAATATTGAACTGCCAAATAGCAATACCGCCCAGAATAACGGCAACAGATGACATGGTATCTCCCAGAAGATGCAGATATGCAGCTCTGACGTTTAAATTATGACTTTTATCTTTATTCAGTAGTAGCACAGAAATAAGGTTTGCCAGCAATCCAAAACCAGCTACAACAAACATAATCAATCCTTTGAGAGGCTGAGGATCAATAAACCGGCGGTAGGCTTCCACAAACAGAAAAAGACAAATGGCAATAAGAACCATAGCGTTAAAAAGAGCAGCTAATATCTCTATACGCTTATAGCCAAAAGTATGACTTTCGTCTGCACTTTTTTTACTGCGTCTACCTGCAAGGAAAGCAATAAAAATAGCAGAAGAATCACCCAGATTATGAATAGCATCTGATAACAGGGACAGGCTATTTGAAACAATACCTCCGATAACCTCAATAATCGTGATAGATAGATTTAAAAGAGTAACCCACAAAAGTTTACTGCCATTCATGCCTTCTACACTATGATGAGGATGCGTATGTTCTTTTTGATTCATTTTTTATTTCAGATAATTCATTTACACGATATTAAAATATTTTATCGGAAAATACTTATTTTGTAAGATAACACAAAAAGCAGCTATAACTGCCTTTTAATTTTTTTAAAAAAGAAAATATTTTTCTACTTTTTATTCTGATTTTTAGGAGACCACTTTATTACCATATCAACTAAAGTATCTCTTTTCATAGGTTTAGTTATATAATCACAGAAACCAGCTTCCAGACATTTTTCTCTATCTCCGTACATAGCATAAGCTGTTTGTGCAATAATTTTTGCATCAGGATCAAATTTTAATATTTCCCTGGTAGCTTCAAATCCATCTAACTTTGGTAGCCTCAAATCCATTAATACAATGTCGAATTTGTTTTTTTTATAACTTTTAACTGCATCCGAACCATTACCTACACATTCTATTTTAACTGGTAATCTTATAAATGCTTCTTTTAAAAACAAAGAATTCACAAGTTCGTCTTCCACAATCAGAATTGATAAATCTTTTATCAATTCTTCTACTTCCTTAGATTTTATATTTTCCATATAGATACGAATTTAAAAATGAGATTGACTAAGTTCTATTAATAGCAAATGTACTCTTTTAGAAATATTATAAATATTGACACCAATCTTATCTTTCCCTTTTTCTATTTATAAAAGTCAATTTATTTGATATTCACAATGTAAGTATAAATATTTATTTTTCTTTTTTTATTCCCTCAAAAAACAGATAATAAATAGTCCTATATCCTCTATAAAATATAAACAAAAAATATTTTAAAAAAGACAGAATTACATAACATGCGACCAGGAAAAATCAAATCATGATATTTGTTTTTGATTAAGTTTGCGGATTACTTTAGCCGGATTACCAACTGCCAAAGAATCTGCAGGTATATCATTCACCACTACAGACCCGGCACCAATAACACTCCTGTCTCCAATCGTAACTCCGGGACAAATAGTAACCTGTCCACCTATCCAGCAACGTTCACCGATAGTTACAGGAACACATGTTTCAAAAACATCTCTTTCGTCGGCATTAAGAGGATGTTGTGCTGTATAGATATGAACCCCCGGCGCTATTAAAGTTTTTTTCCCGATAGTAACTTTGGCACCATCTAATATTACTGCACCAAAATTAATAAATACACCTTCACCAGCATAAATACCATCTCCGTAATCACAATAAAAAGGTGGTTCTACAAAAAAGTCGGGAGCAGAATTAGGGAAAAGTGAACGTGTCACTTCTCCCATTTTATCTGTATGATATTCAGTTACATTTAACTTATGCAATTTCACTTTTACTCTATCTCTATGAGCAAACATTTCAGGAGTATGAGCATTATAAGGAAGCCCCTGATGCATATTTTCAAATTCTTTATCTAATGCTTTATCTGTCATATTTTTTATTCAAATTCCGGATCTTTCAATTCCTCAAGAAGAGAACCGGCAAGTTTTTTAGGAAATTCTTCTTCAAATTGCTGAACATCTTCCAGAAACCTGACACACTCTAACCGCAACCTTTCACTCCTGTGCGCAAGGCGCAATATTAAACGATAAAAAGCATCTCCCAGAGATGCATCCTTTGACAAAGAAGCGATCACTTTAAAACACGGCAAAAACATGTCATCGATAGCTTCTTTATCAACCATTGCCAATCGTCCCAGAAGAAGCAATCCGGTATAACGGACATATGGTTTTTTTCCGCAGCAATATTCCAGAGCCTGAACAAAAGCAAACTTAGAATAAACAAATAAATTAGCAACAGCCTGCTCTGCCATCTCACCTGTTTCAAAACTCTTTGTCCAGTAGCCCATCTGTTGTTCTGTCAATTCATCAGGTATATCCAGCATTGTTGCCAGAATCATAGTCTCACGCCATCCCTTATTCCAAAGTTTTAGAGCCAGAAGATGATTTTTTTCATACTGACCAGCTATCATACGAAGAGAAATAATAGAATCGCCCCAGTTCATCTTGTATTTTACACCCTTGTCTTTCATAAGATCAGCAGTGACTCCATTTTTATATGCGAAAATCTGAGCCAATATTTTCCGGTAGTTTTTGTCCATTCCGGCATCATCAATCAGTACATCCATTTTTATCCCTATAAATTATAATTTCTCAAATATTTACTTTTGTAAAAATACAACAAATTAATAAAAGATACCTAACGACTATAATATAGTTACAAGGTCAGAAAGTTTCTTAATCTGCCAATTTAAATCCGGAAAAGAGGTAGTAATATGTTTTTTTTAAAAAATTATAAAAAAAACATCAATTTTTATTTAAGCAACATTGAAAATTAATTGTTATTAAAAAAGAAAACAGTATATTTGCGCCACAAAAAATACAAAATGGTGGTTGTAGCTCAGTTGGCTAGAGCGTCGGATTGTGGTTCCGAATGTCGTCGGTTCGAGACCGATCTTCCACCCCAGAGGATGTCGAAAGACATCCTCTTTTTTATTCCTCGAATAAGCGACAAAAAAGAGTATTCAAATCCCTATCTTTGTAAATAACAAAAAAATCAAAAATGAGAGAAATCATAGTTGCAATAGACGGACATTCCTCATGCGGAAAGAGTACAATGGCTAAAATGCTGGCTAAAGAACTAGGATATTTATATCTTGACAGCGGAGCTATGTATCGTGCCGTTACGTTATATGCCCTGAGAAATAAACTTATTGATAAAGGGGAAATTAAATGTCAGGAATTAATAGATCAGCTGCCTAAAATAAAAATTGGATTCAGTAAAAATCAAGAAACAGGGAAAAGCGAAACTTATTTAAACGGAGAAAATATAGAAAACGAAATCCGTCAACTTCCTGTTTCTAATTCCGTAAGCTCCATAGCCACTATTCCGGAAATCAGAAAAGTTATGGTAAAACAGCAGCAACACTTCGGGGAAAAAAAAGGAGTAGTGATAGATGGAAGAGATATAGGCACAGTGGTATTCCCTTATGCAGAGCTTAAAATATTTATGACAGCCCTTCCTGAAATCAGGGCTCAGCGGCGTTATGATGAACTAAAAAAAAAGGGCTCCTCTGTTAATTTTATGGATATTCTAAAAAACGTAAAAGACAGAGACAAAAAGGATACAAACAGAAAAATCAGTCCTCTTAAAATAGCTCCCGATGCTATTATTTTAGACAACAGCCATTTAACCATACAGGAACAATTAACATGGGTAGTAGAAAAAGCTAATAAAATTATTAAAAAAAATGCATGTTGAAATTGACAGAGAATCCGGATTTTGTTTCGGGGTAACCAATGCTGTAAAAAAAGCAGAAGAATCTTTAAAAAAAGAAAACGTTCTCTATTGTCTTGGAGATATAGTCCATAATTCCATGGAAGTTTCCAGACTGGAACAACTTGGATTAAAAATTATTAATCGAAAAAAATATCATTCTTTAAATAATTGTACTGTACTAATAAGAGCACATGGAGAACCTCCTTCCATATATGAATATGCACAAAAGAATTCCATAGATATAATTGATACTACCTGCCCGGTTGTTCTTGCTTTGCAGAAAAAAATACGTGAAACATATCTGGATATAGCTCCAATTGGAGGACAGATCTTTATATATGGAAAAAAAGGACATGCCGAAGTAGTAGGACTAAACGGACAAACAAACAACACAGCATTCATCATTGAAAATGAAAAAGATCTTGATGATATAAATATTGATATTAATAAACCGGTTGTACTCTTTTCACAGACTACTAAATCTCTCTCACTATTTAATAATCTTAGTAAAAAATTAACAGAACGAACAAAGGGAAAAGCAAAAATCAATGACACAATATGTCGTCAGGTTTCTAATCGTGCCGAAGAGATGAAGATTTTTTCGAAAGAGCATGACATAATAATCTTTGTAGGAGGGACAAAAAGTTCAAATGCGAAATATCTATATAGTATATGTAAACGAAACAACCCTTACAGTTACTTCGTTTCAGAAATCAGTGATCTTAATAAAGAATGGTTTGATGGACATGAAAAAGCAGGAATTTGCGGTGCAACTTCCACCCCGGGCTGGCTGATGGAAGAAATGGCAGAAAAAATCAAACAATTCTAAATTCCGTAAAGAAGTTAAGCATAGTATTAATAATGTATTAATACTATGCTATTTTAGCTTATTATTAAGCATTTAAACCAGCACTAATTTAACTTTGTATAAGAAATATAACAGCAGTTATTATGGAAAAAAAAGAAATAGAAACAAAAGAATTCTGCAAACGGAAAAAGATGGAGAAAATAGGTGTATTAACTTCAGGAGGAGATGCACCTGGAATGAATGCAGCCATTCGTGCCGTTACACGTGCAGGAATTGCACACAATCTTAAGATTGTCGGAATTCGTCATGGTTATCAGGGAATGATTGAAGGAGATTTCATTCCAATGTCAGCCAGAGATGTCAGTGGAATTTTGCATACAGGAGGAACTCTTTTAAAAACGGCAAGAAGCCTTGCATTTAAAACAGAAGAAGGTCGTGAACGTGCTTTTAATAATCTAAAAAAAGAAGGAATTGATGCCGTTGTTGTTATAGGAGGTGACGGGACTTTCACAGGAGCTTCAGTATTTACACAGGAGTATGACATACCATTTGTAGGAATCCCTGGAACAATCGATAACGATTTATTTGGAACAGATTATACTATTGGTTACGATACGGCTATGAATACTGTTATGGAAGCAGCTGATAAAATAAAGGATACTGCCAATTCACACGGACGTATTTTCTTCATAGAAGTAATGGGAAACAAAGCCGGGAGACTTGCCCTAAACAGCGGCATTGCAGTTGGAGCTGAAGCAATATTGATTCCTGAAACTAACGAACAGGAAAAAGCGATGAAAAATTTCCTTGAAAAAGGATACAAAGAAAAAGACCGAAGCGGACTTATTCTCGTTGCAGAAGCAGGGAAACCGGGACGCACTATAGAAATTGCAAAAAAAGTAGCGCAGGATTATCCTTATCTTGAAGTCAGAGTTTCTATTCTTGGACATATTCAAAGAGGCGGTTCTCCTACTGCTAAAGACCGTATTGTTGCTACAAGAATGGGGGTCGCTGCAATAGATGCTCTTCTTGACGACCAGCAAAGCATTATGATAGGACTCATAAAACACAACGTAATTGTTCACGTTCCGTTTAGCAAGGCAATTCAGAAGGAAAAAGAAATAGACGAGGATCTTCTGAGGATACTTAAGGTTATAAATATCTAAAAACAACATACAGAACTTTTTTAAAAAACATCAGAAATTTTTTTCTGATGTTTTTTATTACACGGAATTACTAAAATAAAAAATAAACAACCAAACAATAAAAGAATAAGGAACTCTCTTTCGTTTTTTCTATCTTTATCATTTTAAAAAAACAGCATACAATTGATAATCACTATGGAATATAAATTTTGGGAAATAGAGCCTAAATGGCAAAATTACTGGGAAAAGAACAAAACATTTAAAACGGGTAC
>Ga0172377_10003176_pt1 | contig 16854 bp, 7 predicted proteins | sample Pumphouse3metaG_FD_119749 | JGI IMG/M metagenome (GOLD analysis project Ga0172377, IMG submission 119749) | Leachate microbial communities from a municipal landfill in Southern Ontario, Canada - Pumphouse #3 metaG | ecosystem: Engineered > Solid waste > Landfill > Unclassified | place: Canada...
TACATATACTTCATGTACAGTGAATGTTGCTATTGAGATAGGTTAATAGGAACTTTTTATAAATTGGAGGAAGGTCGGCAACGATTCTTCCTCTTTCTTTTTAAAGGAGAAAAAGATGGCAAAATATAATGAATCATGGGTATCTATTGTCAACGAAGCACTCTCTAAGATTGGTGATGCACAAATAGAAGATTTACAGGCTGGTGATAATACTACTTCTTTTTGTAACACTCTTTTGACTTCAGCTCTAAGAAAACTATTTGGATTGCATAATTGGAATTGTGTAAAGAAAAGAGTTCATCTAAATGCACTAGTAGAATCACCTACTTTTGGATATTTATACCAATATCAAATACCTGAGAACTTCTCAAAGATAGTTGATATAACTTCTGAGGATTATTCATTGGAAGGTGATAGGATATTGTCAAATGATTCTTCTCTTGATCTTGTGTATATATATCTTCCTGAAGATGCTACATCTATAAACCCTTCTATATTGAGGTCAGCTCTAGTAACTGGATTGGCTGCAATGTTAGCTATACCTCTAGCAGGTAGTAATGCTCTAGCAAACCAACTGAATAATGAGTTCAGTGTTTTGGTTGCAGAAGCTAAAATACAGAATGATAGCAAAAAAGAAGAGAAAGAAGAAATGTCTTTTGGTGATGGAACTTTATGGATAAACAGAAGGTAATATGCAGAAATATAAATACACTCAAAACAATTTCACATCAGGCGAAATAGACCCTAAATCAACAGGATTAATAGGTACATCATTCTTTGCTTCAGCAATAAAAGAATGTCGTGGATTCTTGCCTATGCCATCTGGTGGTATTATGAGAACTCCTGGAACTTATTATATATCAGAAGCATATAAAACTGGTATCTCAAGATTTGAAGAGCTTATCACAATTGATGAAACATACATATTTGAATTCTATGAAAACTATGTACAGGCTCGCAATATAAAAAATGATTCTATAATTCAAGGGATTGATACAACCTATAAAGAAAACGAACTGAGAGAGTTATCTATTATAGCAAACAATGGTTCGTTATATATAGCTCATAAAGACCATCCATTGGCTATTTTTAAAGTGGAAGATAATTCAGTAACAAAGACAATCCCTACCTTTACAACAAGAGGATTGGATTTCTCAACAGAAGACAATTACCCTTCTATTGTATCTTTCAGAGGTGGAAGGATGATATTAGCTTCCACAAATAACAATCCTAATAAAATTTGGCAAAGTAGAACACCTACAGTCGAAACTGATGATGCAGAAATCCCTGTACTTGTTAATAGATTTTTTGATTTCACTTTATATGACTATAAAACTCTGGTTGTAGTAACTATAAAAAGTGATGCATTGACTAATCAAGATTCATATGAAAAAGAAGTAACTATCAATTACACAACGTATAGTACTGGTGCATTATCTGATTATACAAGAGTATCTATATACAAACACAGAACCGCAATGGATACATATCCTATAGTTCTGACAAAAACTACAATAACTGAGAAAGGAACTTCTTCTATAAATATAACAAGTAGAAAAATAATTGAAGAAAGAACAACCACAACATCGGACCAAAACACTGAGTTTGTATATTCTGAACCTACTCATTTTGAACCTGTAGAAAGCAACTATCCAAATCAAGTTACAACATATGAAGATCCAGTAATAACAAAAATTCTTGATAATTCTCATGCAATAGAAACTCAAGAAACAGATATGTATGGTTCAAGAATTAGATGGATATCTTCAATGGGAAGACTTAGTGTAGCTACATCTAGGGCAATTTTTATAGATAATGGTGAGATTGCAACTCCTTCTACATTCGACATTTCTGTAAGTATTTATCAGTCAATAGGTCAAAAAAAGAGCAAATCGATAAAGAATTATATCATATTTACAGGAAATGATGAAAAGAGTTTGTATCTTGGATATTACAATTATGCTAGTGAAAGTTTAAATACTATTGAGATTTCAAAAAATGCAAGATCATTGATTTCATCAGGAATTGTAGATTTTACTTTGATGTTTGATCCATTCCCTATTATATGGATTGTTACAAAAGATGGTAACTTAGCATCATGTCTTATTAATTTCTCTAGTGATGGAATTATCCCATCTTGGGCTTTGCAAACTAAAGATGAAACAAGAAAATATGTTGCTGTATGCTCTTCTGGAGATTATAATAATATCTTATATTTGAACATTAAAAACACAAACGAAACAATAGTAAATCACACAATTGAGAAGATGATAATAAATGAAGAGACAGATGTAAATAATTCATTTTTCTTTGATAAAGGTGTAGTAAAAACATATTCTTCAGAAACTAAAGAAATAGTAGGTTTACCTTATAAAGACGGAACAGTGCTTGAGGTAATTGCAGATAATTATTTACTTGAAAAAAAAGTATGTTATAATAACTCAATAACTACTGAAAGAAGTGCAAAAGAATTTAAGATTGGAATGGTTAGAAAGTCGTATCTTGTAATGTTTGACCCTATCTTATCAAGTGATGGAAACTGTATTATAACTAAACACAGTATTTTGAAAGTATTCCTAAGATTGTATGAGTCTGGTGTTGCAAAGCTTGGCTCAGAGGGGAACAAAGCTGTACCGATTATTTATAGAAGGTTTGGTTCAGCAAAGATGGATAACGATATAGAACTGTATACAGAAGATGTAGCTGTATCATCACCTTCTACAAATACTTATAGTGGGAATTTAAAGATAGTCGTAGATGAGCCTTTCCCTTTCAATTTACTTGCTATATCATATATTTATAAAATAACGGAGGAATAGATGAATTATAAGAAACTATTTATATTTACTTTTCTTATTTTAATATGTTTACCTATATTTGCAGGTGGAGTCGGAGAAAGTATGGCTTCTGGTCTTGTAAAAGGTGCTGGAATGGGATTTTCTGTTGGTGGTATTGCTGGTGGTATTGGTGCTATTCCAGGTGCTTTAATTGGTGCTGGTATAGGGGCTATAGGTGGAGGAATATCTGGTGCTATAAAAGAAGATTCTGAAAATCAGGTAAAAGGTGAAAGTTATAGAGATAAGTACTTAGTGGCAAAGCAAGCAGAGAATGAATATGATTCACAAATAGAGACTTATGAAGCAGGCATCACAGATGCAACAAATAAAATAAGTACTTATGATGAATTTATTTCAGAATATATTGATTATAAATCGCAGCAACTTGATAATTTACAGTCAGAAGGCGATAGTCAATTCTCTCAATTGATGGAAAACTTTTCTAGCTTACAGACAATATATGGGGCTACTGGTAATTCAGGAGCTTCAGCTGCAATAGCTACAGAGATAGGAAAACAAAGTGTAGAGAAACTGGCAGGATCTGATTTAACAATGAATACGACTGGTGGTGGAACATTCGCTAAAGTATGGGAAAATACAGAAACTGAACTTGATGATAAATATTCAAGCTCTCTATTAAGCAAACAGGACCTATATTCAACCATAGAAAACTACAGGGCTTCAATTAAAACAAATACAGAATCTATGAACACTCAAAAGAAATTAAGTTCTGAATATAAAGATGAAGCAGAAAAATATGGTGTAAAGGTAAATTAAGGGGATATTTAATGGCAGCTCAATCATATGAAATTGGAACTTTATTGCAATCCATACAGGCTAAAGGACAGGCAAAATCATCTAACTATCAGACACAAAGACAATCTTATGAGCCTGAAATGATAAAATCTCAAGAGAAGGTCCAGGATGTATCAAATGCTACTCAAATTGTATCAAGCCTTATTTCAACAGGTGTGAATGTATATGCAAAAGCAAAACAACAGGCTATAGAAACTAAGAACAAAAATGACCTAGCTGAAGGTGCTTTATCTCTTGGTGAACTAGGTCTTGATGTTACAAAAACTCTTAATGATGATAACAACAAAGGGTTGCTTAAATATACTGATGATGGAGATATCGATATTGGTAACTCTCAGGAACTGTATGATAATTACATAGAGTCTATATCAAGTGCAGGATACAGTGATGAAGTTACTGAAAGCTTGATATCACAGGCTGATGAATCATTACTTAATACAAAAAATCAAGCATTGAATCTTGTTATGAAAAAAGAGCAACAAAGACAAGCTACACTAATTGCAACCAGTTTGGACAATGCTATAGTCACTGACTCAGACCTAAGTAATATAAACTCTCCTTCTCAGGTAGACAAAGTTTTAGACTCTTTTAAAGATGTATTGAGCAGTGAACAGCTTGAATCCTATCGAGTAAATGCTAAAGGTATTGTTGCAGAAAACAGGGGTGTATCCGTAGCTTCTACAATCGGTATAACAGAAGGAAAAAGTTCGGCATATAATCATATTGCAAGTGACCCTAACATAACTGACAAAGCTACAGCAAGATCTACAGTTGATCAAAACATAGAAAATGCTAAGTATCAGATTGATACAGATATTAAAAAAGCTTATGAAAAATATCCTAGAATGTTTGTTAATGGTTCTCTTGTAATAGATTATAATGATGCAATATCTAAAGCTAAACAGGAATACAAAGATTCATCACCAGAATTACAAGACTATGCAGTATCAAAAATTAAGGAATATCAAGCAGATGATGTTGCAAAATTAGGTGTATTCAAATCAGACGACCAATATGACTTAATGCAGACAAATGAAGTCAAACTAGCTAAAATAGAAATGCAAAAATATGCTGACAGTGGTGTTTTAGTTGGTATGGATAAAACAATTGCGTCAAATAAAGTGAAGATAAACGACATATTAAAAGAATCAGAGGAAGAAGCAACCACAACTAAAAAAGAGAGTCTCTTCAAAAGTGCTGACTTATTGAAATATACATCAAAAGATGACATAACAAAATATGGTGAAACTCTAAAAACATCTTATGAGAATGGAGAGATAACTGACAACGAGTATGCAAAACAACTGAACCTTATTGATACTGAATTAGGAAACAGAGAAACTGATTCAAAGAACAATATTAAAGATTCATTCTTAAATAAATCTCAATTGTCTCTAATGGATAAAGACCAATTAGTTGCTTACAAATCTCAATTAAAGGAAGAAGAAGAAAAAGGAACTTTTAAAGGAATGGAAAAGGACCTTGCGGACCTTTATGTTAATATATCTGGTGAAATAACCACAAAAGAAACATTAGCTGCTAATGATTTAGAAGCAAAAGAAAAAGCAGAAGCAGATGAAAAGCAAAGAGCATTAGACCTAGAAGAAGCTAAATTAGAATTACAAGTAAAGACACAAAAGAAAGTTATAGCTGATATATCAACAGGACTAATAAAAGGAGATATAACTCCAAAAGAATCTCTTATAAGATTGGATGTATTGAAAGACAATATAACTGATTTAGATGTAGCAAAATCATACAAATCAATATTATCACAAATAATTAATGGTGATGAGAATATACCAGAAACATCTAAAGTTTTGGTAAATAATTTATTGGATAACTTAGATATTGATATAAAGAAATCACTTAATTATGCAGATGCAGATGCAGGTGAAAAACCAGAGAAAGAGTTCAATGAATTAAAGCAATACGCAACTGCTTATATCATGGATAAGTATCTAAACTATGATGGATCTATTAGTCAAACGGAGTTCTTCAATTCAATGAAAGATGATTTGAATGTTATGGTAAATACAAAACTTTATGATGGAAAATCTTTAAAAACATCAGATGCAGATATAAAAGAATCAAAGGCTTTAGTCTTCTATGATGATAAATTAGGAACTTATAATTTTGCTTCTGAAAAGATAAAAGAAAGATATAATAAGTATGAAAAAGATTTGAACACTGAGCTAGAAAAAGAAGGAATAGAGGTAGATTCTAGTATTCCAGCAATACCTAGACTTGATGAATTTGGCAATGTATATGCAAATCCTATACTTACTGACAAAGATGGTGTAAGATATTCAATTGAAGGGAAAGACCTGATGTATTTAGACAGAGATAAAAATACATGGGTCAAGGTTAACAAAGAAAAGGTAAAGAAAGCAGGTGGTTTAAAATCTTTCTTTAAGAACATCCAATGGGGAGTACAATAGTGAATATTTATGATGCAATCAGTGGTGATCCTTTAACACCACAAAAATTGTTACAGATAAAAAAAGAAGAAGCACAGAAGCAATATCAAGATGCTTTAACACCTAATGATAAGGTAAAGCTTGAAACAAAAATAACAAACACTATAAATAATATAAAAAATGATCAATTTGAATATCAAAAATCTTTATTAAACTCTCCTGTTACTTCAAACAAATTAGCAAAAGAGTATGAAGATAAAACATCAGATATGATAATAAAGGTTGATGAAGAATCAAACCCTTTATTCGATATGTCAACAGATCAATATAAAGTATATTCAAATATGATTGCAAACTCTAGTGATATTGATAAAACTAAAAATGACTTAGATTCAGCATTATTGTTCTCAAATATCCTTGGCATTAGCCTTGAAGAAGCTTATCAAAATAAAGACCAATTAGCAGCTCAATACGGAAAAGGAAGATGGGGAAACAACCCTAATATGTTTGAAGATTTAAAAACATCATTTTCAATAGGTGCAAAAAGTTCTAAAGCTTCTAAACTGGGAAACAACCTTGTAAAGTTAGAAGCTAAAGCAGAAGGATTAGAAGGAGAAGAGTTAACAAAACAAGAAGGATTAATTCAAGAAACATTAGACCAAATAGACGAACTCAATTCTTATATTGATACTCACTCTTCGTATTTAGATGATGGTATAGGCAGAAAACTCCTAAGAGGGTTTGGAACAAATGCACCACAAATGGGAGAAGTACTTGCTTATTCAGCTGCAATTGGTGCAACAATTGCTACAGCAGGTGTAGCTCTTCCTATAATAGCAGGTACTACTGCTGCATTAGGAACATCAGCCCTAGTTGGTGCTGGTTCATTATCTGTATTTGGTGCAGCTCTTACAACAATGCTAAAATCTAAAGAATTGACAAAAGGTTCAATGTATGTTGATTTAAGAAAAAAAGGTATCTCAGCAAAGACAGCAAGAGATACTGCCGATATTGTAGGTTCTTTTACAGGATTTACTGAAGTAGCATTTGATGCAATCCCTATGGGTTTTGTTAAAACAATATTCGGCAAATCTGTTGGCAACAAGGTCCTATCTTCTTTCGTACAGAAATTAGCAATTAATCCTGCATTATCTAAGATATTGCTAACATCAGGAGAAGCAATTAAATCTGGTGCTGGTGAAGGTGTGCAAGAATTTGTTCAGAGTCTAGCAGAAACAATTGGAACATATATGGCAGAAAGCATTGAAGAGAATGGTGCTTCTACTTTGTATGAAGGGTTCAGCAAGTTGGATAAAGACGATTTAAATAAAGCTTATGCAGATGCTGCAATGGGATTCGGTCTTGGTTTGATGATGGGATCTCCTTCTTACATATATAACGCTCACTTTGATATAAAGCAATACAATGAATTGAAGGGCATAGCGAGCAATACTGACTCTAAGGCTGACTTTGTGAAGAAAGGTGCTAAAATTACACCTAAGACAGAACACAACACGCTGGGTGACCTTTTTGACAAGTTCAAGAAAAAAGAAGAAAAGACAAAAGTAAGTGATATAATTTCTCCAGACCTAGAAAACATTAAAAATACATCTAAAGTTGGTGAGGAAGAAATACTCACACCTAAAAAGAAAAAACAAGAAACATCTACTAAAGTAGAACTATCACCAAGAAGTAGGAATGTTAAGTTAAAAGGAAATAACATAACAGAAACAGCAGTTTTTGACTCAAATAAAAAGAAAGCAGGTAATATAACATTCCTGAATAAAAACGATTCTATTGAAGTAGTCGGTATCGATATCAACAACACAAATTTAATAAAATCAACAATGCAAGAAATAATTGCTAAATATCCAAATAAAGAAGTTATATGGGATACTAATAATGACGTAGACCTAGATTTAATTAAGGATGAGTTGATTGATGAAAACCCTAGAGGTGAAGAGTTCGGATTATCTTATTACAATTTCTCAACTGAAGACAGTGAGATTGCTTCTAAAATAAAAAAACCATTCAATCTAAATAATGAACAAGCGGTAGTTGCTACTTCTCTTGTAAAGCTTCATGCTAAAAAAGAAGGATTATCTGTATCTCAATGGATGGATAAAAATATTGAATCTATTAAATCTGTTGGATTGGATAGCAACAAAAGAGGTGGAATAAAAATAAATCAATCAAAGAAAGGAATTAAGGCTGTAATATATACAGCTAGAAATTCTGATTTTTCAACATTCACTCATGAAGTATTTCATTTATCTATCTCACAGATGGATAACAAAGGCGATCTTGCAGGATACATAAAGAATTGGGCTAAGAATGAAGAGTTTATAACATTCTACAATGAGAACAAGAATATATTTGATGCAGATTTTGAAACAACATTGAAAGCTGCTCAAGAGTTTGACCCTAATAACGACAACTGGACCACAAGACAAGAAGAGCTTGCTGCAAGTATATATGAAACATGGTTGAAGCAAGGAACTACAAATGTTCCTGAGCTTGATTCGTTGATGTCTAAAATATCTGAATGGTTCAAGGAAATCTATAAAAGTGTAAAATCAACTGTAAAGGTAAATGATGATGTATCAAGTTTCTTTGACTCTATGTATTCTCAGGATGAAGAGCAAACACCAACAACTACTGATGAAATTGAGTCTTCTACAAAAAAAGAAGTTAAAGATATAGTAAATGAAATTGTTCCTGCTAAAGAAGAAACAGTTAAAAGCCCTGAAGTTGAAACTAATCAACAGAATATAGATAAGCATAATGCAGAAGTTATAAGCAAACAAACTGATGAAGATGTAATTAAAGAAATGATTGAAGCTGGTAAGAAGTTCAACCCTAATGTAGATACAAGCAAGGTGCTTTATCAGACAACGTTTCAAGGAACTGTTTATGAATTTGAAAAACATTCAATGGATTATGTTGGAAAAGGAGAAGGAACTCAATTCTTTGGTTGGGGTATGTACGTTTCTCAATCCGATACTGTTGCAAGAGGTTATGCAATAAGAGCATATGATGAAAAACACAAAGAATTTTATAAAACTAATGATGAAAAAGTAGAAGATATAATAAAAAAAAGTAAAACATATTCAACTACAAGAGATATGTTTCAAGACCTTATTAACTATAAATTTTTTGATAAAAAAACAAAAGAGGAGTCAATACAAGAAGAAAAAGAATTAATAGATGATAACGAGAATAATATTAAATATTTAGAAGGTTTTTTGCTTGATAATAACGATAAAGAAGATGTTAATTCTCTTTTAGAAGAGATTGAAGATTTTAAAAAAACTATATCTTTTTTGAATAAAAAGATAGATTTTATAAATAAATATTACGATTCTTTGGTAAAGTCTTCTAATGGAATAGACCATAGAGTTTTGTATAATATTGAAATACCAGACGAAGGATACATTAATTGGACTGAAAAGTTGCCAGATGATTTTGCAGATAGGTTTCATGATATAATGGTAAATCATGGGTTTGATGGAGATGATGCTTCTGTTATTATAGAAAATGCCATTAACAGAAAAAGAACCAAGTATATAACCAGTAACAACAATACCACAGAAGTTTCAGGTACTTTAGAAACTTTTCATAGAAATATTACAATTGATGATTATTTCAATGAAGATTATTCACAAGAAAGCATTAATACATCAGTATTAACTCCTAAACAAACATCAATGTTTTTATCAGAAATGGGATACAAAGGTATCAAATATCCTATAGGATCTGTTCATGGAAACGGACATAATAAAAAAAGTAATTTTGTAATATTTAATGCAGATGATATGAAGATTACAAACAAAACACTATTCCAGTCAGAGCAAAGTACAAAAGAGACTGATGAAAAATATTTAAATGCAGTAAAGAATGGAGATATGGAAACTGTTCAATCAATGGTTGATGACGCTATTTCCGAAGCTGTAAAAAAAGGAATAGAAATACTACCTCCTGATGATGATATAACAGGATTTAAATATCACAAAGGAGAATTGCCAAAAAAAACAAAGAAAAGTTATGCTGTTTTTGTAGCTAATGAAAATGGTATTGAAGCTGCCTTTGCAGGTAAAGATGGTACTGTTATGCCTTTTGGAATATGGCTGGATGCCGAAGAAATTGAAGGTATTACATCTACAACTAAAAAGTTTTCAGATGGAACATTCAAGAAATATATTCCTGGCTCTACTGGTGCTACTGCAAAAGATGCAGGTATAAACCCTACAGAATACGGATTACCAAAAGGTCAAAAGTTCTTGTTTTTCAGACCAGGAAAGCACAGTTCTAGTCTTCCTAACTTCTCTCAGATGAATGTAAAGGACAAAATAACAGGCAAAAAACAATCAGCAATGCCTAACAACAAGATAATCTTTGAGATAGAGATACCAGTTGATGTAGATTTTACTGATCAGATGTTAGAAGAAGCTCCAAAGCATCCTACTACAGGTAAACCAATGATGCGTGATGCAGGATTGCAAAGATTACCTAGAGAAGGAGGTAAAGAAGGTTCTTATGATTATAAGACAAATCCTAATGCAAAAGGCACATGGAGAATATCTTCAGCTTTCAAGATTAATAGATTAGTACCTTATAGTGAAATAATTTCTAAGAACGAAGAAGCTGGTATTGATGTACCTAAATGGAATGACGGATATACACCTGAGAAATATGGATTAACTGAAGAATCAGTACAACAAGAAGCTACAAGGGTTAAGAAGTTAGCTGACCCAATTGCATATGATTCTGATGGTAATGTAATTCCTTTATCTCAAAGATTTCAACCAGATAATAAAACCCTATTCCAATCTGAAAACAGGGACTTAAAGAAACTAAACAAAGACAATAGCATAAGTGTTGATGAAAATAACGAGATAATCTCAGTAAACCTTGTTGATAGCAGAGGTGATAGATGGTTATTCCAGCAGAAAACTAAATATAAAGAAAGAAAAGATGCTGTTATAATTGCTTCTAAAATGAATAGTGTTGTAGAGTTCAAGGACCTATATAGTGAAAATAGTAAAAAACACACAGATAAATGGTACGAAAACGTATTCAAAGATGGTTTAGAACTGGCAGCTTCTGAAGCTGTTGAGACACTTTATTATGGAGAAGATACAAAAACAAAAAACAATATATTCTCTAACAGTTTGAAATCTGACTCTCTAATTGATGGATTTATCAGACAACTTAAAGTACTAAAAAGGGATGTTGAGGATATAAGCCAGAAAGACAAACTCATGCTTGATGATAAAATGAAGATTGATTTCTATAAAGAAATAACTGATGTTATCCCTGAAGAAATTATGAACAAAACAAGATTGTCTAAAAAAAGTAGAGAAGAAATAAGAAACATAAACACAGAAGACTCTTCATCTTTAAGAAATATATATGCTCGTCTATTTGGTATAGAATACATGACAGATGATGGTATATTTGCAGATGTAGATTATTTTGAAGATACTTCAGATTTAGTTGAAGCTAATAAAATAACAATGGCAAAAGCTCTAACAAACTTCTCAGAACCAGAAACCAAAAAGAGATTGAGAGAGAATTATAAGAAAGCTCTTACTGATATGGAAACTCATACTAAAAAACTTAAAGAGGAAATATCATCATTAAAGGAAAAGAATCAAAAGCAAATAGACAAACTTAAAGAAAATAAAGAAGCTAATAAAAAGCAGATTGCAGAGATTAAAGCAAAACAAAAAGAGGATATCAAGAAGTTAAGAGCGGATTATGAAGCTAAATTAAAAGAAAAAGACAATGTTGCATATTATAAAGCATTAAAGAAAAACATAAATAGAAACATCCCAGAAAGTATAAGGGATGATTATGCTAGAGATATAAAGGCTATTCAAGTTTTATTCAATGGTACTGCTCGTAATTCATTTAAAACTCTTAACGGAGAAAGATGGAGTCCTAAACTAGTTAAAGATATAATTGAAAAAAATATGGGTGAAATGTTTTCAGACATGTTTGATGAAGATTTCTTACAGGACCTAGCAGACTCAAATGCAACAGAAAAGGAAGCTTTGTATTCAACTGATGAGTTGGAGTTCTTCAATCTATTAGCCAATAAATTAAGAGATAAAGGTTATGAATTAAGAAAACAAGACAAGCTAGAAAGAAAAGAAAGAAATAGCGATATCAGGGATGCTCTATCAGAAGGATTAGACTCTTCTTATAAAAGAGTTAAAAACACATTACCTAATAAGTTCTATGAAAAACTTTCACCAGTAAGATTGGTATTTTCAGCAACAATGAATATCGAAAGAAAGGCTGTATTGCTTGATGGTTTTAATAAAAAAGGTCCATATCAGAGTTTACTTTTAGACAAAAGAAGAGAATTGTCTTCACAAAAAGTTAAAAGAATAGATGAAAGAATGAAGAAAGTAACAGATGTAATGGATAAAAATAAAGTTTCCTTAATAGATTTATCAAAATCTGTTTATGAAACAAAATTTGGTGGAGAAATTCAGAAACATTCTATAGCAGATCTATTCTATTATTATTATTCTCTACAAAACAATGATAACATAATGGCTGTATCTTGTGGTTTGTTAATGACAAAAGGAGAACGAAGGGATACTACAAATATTTCTGATGAAGATTTTTTTGAAAAAGCAGAAACAAGATATAAAGATGTAGTTGAAAAGTCATTAGAGTATGTAAACAACCCTAAGTATTCAGAGATTTTTGATACAATATGGAAGGAATTTAACAATGATAGTATAGATAAGATAAATTCTATATTGTTAAAAACTCTTAACAAACAAGTTAGAGTTGTTAAAAATTATTTACCTTTAGTAAGACGAAACTTTGCAAACAAAGAGGTACAGGACCAATTTGAACAAGATATAGAAGGTAGACAATATTACGACACAAACACAACTAAGTATGGAGCATTGACAGAAAGACAGAAGATTGCTGCTAGAAATCAAGAACCAATAAATACAAACATGTTATCATTGTTGCAAGACTCAGTTGAAAAGCAAGAGCATTTATTAGCGTTTTATGATTATGTAAAAGATTTGAAATATATATTCCTTTCAAAAGATTCCATATCTCTTAAAAATAATATTTTAGAGAAATATGGTGATGAAATGTTTGAAGATATTGAAACATTCATACAAGAAGTTGCTAATCCATATGCAAGCAGAAGTGAAGGAAGAATTGATCAATTAGCAGAAGTTTTAACAGGTAATTTATATCCATCATATTTAGGATTGAAAACATCAACTATTATGATGCAATTCATAACATCACCAGCAGCTTTTAATGGTAAAATGAACATTCCAGAATTTTTAGGATCTTTTCTTAATACTCTCACACATAAGAAGAAAGTTATAAAAAAAGTAAACGAATTATCTCCTTTTATGAAGAATAGAGCATGGGATTATTCATGGGCAGATATCAAAAAAGTTTTAAAACAATACAATGGTAATAAAAATAGCAAAATACTAAAATATGAAAAATTCTTAGAGTTCTCAATGGGAGGTTTGCAGATAGCAGACCAAATGACAGTTTACTCAGGATGGATGCAATTATACAAAACAGAGCTAGAAAGATTGCAAATTGAGAATAGTAGTGCTAGTATTAACGAGAACACTAAGTTAGCTGTAAAGTATGCTGACGATTATGTAAGAAAAACTCAACCAAATAGTGATGTTGTAGAAGTAGCACAAATGTTTAAAGGTGGAGCAGCAAGTAAAATATTCACAAGATTCACTGCTTCTTTATCTCCTATTTATCAAAACTTAACTTTTGATTCATATCAATTATGGAAAAACAAAGATTATAAAGAACTATTTGGACTTATTAGTGGATATGCAATTGTTGGTGGATTATTATATGCGATTAAAGGCGGTTATGATAAAAGTGATGATGGAGAAGAAAAGTTTAAAAAGCTTTTATATTCATTTATGTCGCAAGGAGCTTCATCAGTGCCTATTATTGGTAATTTAGTAGATTATACTTTTAAAAGTATAATTACAGGTGAAAAAAGTGGATTGTTCTTTACTAATTTATTACCACCAGTAGAATCAATATTAGAAGCACAAAGGAAATTCTCTGATAGCGATTTTATGGAAGGTGTACAATCAATGGCAGAAGGAATTGGAATATTTGCTGGATTCCCTATAAGTGCTACAAAAGAGTATTATAGTGCAATAAAAGAAAAGAGCTTGTTACCATTATTAGGAAACAAGAAGTAAGGAGAGAAAATGTCTTTAAATAATAAAGAGAATGTTATTAGATATTTAATAAATGGTAATACAGATTACACAATACCTTTTATATATTGGGCTAAAGAAGATATAAAAGCAAAAGTAATCAATGCAGAAGGAGTAGAGGTCCAATTGGTTTATGGAACTGATTATTCAGTATCATCACCAATGTCTTCTGGTGGAATTTTATATAAAATTACAGATTGGTCTTCTTTCTCTCAGATTACTATTTACAGGGAGCTTTCTTATACTCAAGAAGTTGATTTTACAGAAGGATCTACCCTAAGTGCAGAAACAATTGAAACTACCTTTGATAAAGATGTTGCTAGATCTTCTCAGCTAGAAGAGAAAATGACAAGATCAATTGTATCTCCTATTTCAGAAGAAGGTTCTAATTTAGAACTTCCTTTAAAAAATAAAAGAAAAGACAAACTTGTTGGTTTTGATGAAACAGGTGAAAATATAATCCCTATTGATGGTGCAAATATTCCAGTTATATCAGAACAAGTAACAGAAGACAAAGAGATTACGTTGCAAGCTAGAGAGGATGCAATACTAGCAAGCAAAGCAGCAAAGAGAGCTTTTAAGGCAGATATAGGCGATGCTCAACATAACGAATTCACAATATTACATAACTTGGACACATACGACTATCTTGTAAATGTATGGCAGAACATTGAAGACAGAGAATCTGTAACATTCACTGCCAAAAAGATAGACAAGAACAATTTAACTTTGATATTTGATGATGTTCCAGGAGTCAACGAATATACAGCTGTTATAACTTGTGTAGAAGCTTCTATGTATGGGGTTACTGATTGGGCTGATGTAGTAAATAAGCCAGAATTATACAACAAAGAAGAGATAGATTCAGCTTTTAATGATTCAGAACATCCTGAATTTACAGAAAATACAGAACTAGAGAATATTATAAGTAAAGAGTCAAATGGAATATTATGGGGTAAGGTAAAAAAAGCTATCAGCTCTTTAATAAACCATATATTAAACACAAGCAATCCACATAGTGTAAGTAAAGAGCAAGTAACAGGATTAAAGACTACTGATAGTCCGACTTTTGCAACGGTTAACACAGGTCAAGGAGATAATGAACTTTACGGAATGAACCAAGATGTTAAAACTAACAGTGATGTTAAGTTTAACACAATAAATACGGGGCAAGGCAACAATAAACTTTATGCAATGAATCAAAACGTAAGAACTACTGATAGTCCGACTTTTGCAGGAACGACTATAAACGGTTTAGCTTTTAATGGAATTTCTCATCAATCTTGGGACAAGACCACTGTGCATGGAACAGTAACAAATCAGATTGACGACATGAAGGTAGGTGAGTTAAAATTTGTCGGTGGAAGATTTACTAATACCGGCACAAGTGAATATTATGAGACTACTTTTCAGATAAAGTTACCTGCAACTGGAACTTATAAGACTTATACTGATAGTTATTTAACTCATAGTGCTGGGAGCTTTTTATTTAATGAGACTTTCTATAGTAACTCTCATGTCTACAGCACCATACTCATAAGAATATCATAAGGAGTTAATATGAAAAAGTTTTTAAGTTTAGTCTTAGTTGTAATTTTATTTACTGCTTGTGGTCAAGAAGTTAACGTGCCAACATTCAGTAATAAGTAATATAAAAAAATAAGGAAAAATAAATGTCAGAAGAATTAGTATTTAAAAAGATAAAGCCAGGAACAACACGAAAGCTTATAGAATCTATAAACGATAACTATGATGCTATTGGTGAATATATAGACAAAAGAGCCTTTGAAAAGACAATTGGTGATGGAGTTAATTCATCTATAACAGTATTACATAATTTAAACAGCACAGGAGTTATTCCTACAGTATGGTCCAATATAGCACCTTTTGTTCAAATGGATTTCCAAGCAGAAATAATTGATCTTGATAATATAAAATTTACATTTGATTCAATTCCTGCTGAAAACTCTTTACACGTTGTTCTAAGCACTGTAGATACTGCCTACGCTTCTCCAATCTTTGAAGCTAGAGTTTTATCTTTAGAGGAAGAAATGCCTTTGAAGGCTAACCTCGAGTACGTGGATGGCAAATTAGACACAAAGCTAGATAAAACCACTCACGACCAATTTTCATCAGATGTAAATGATGACTTTGAGTCAGTAATGGGTTATGTGAGCAATAATACATCAACAATAAATGCAGAGATTGAAAGAGCAACTCAGGCAGAAAGTTTAAAGGCTAACACATCAGATGTAAACGGCAAAAATGATTTACAAGACGCAGATATCGAAACAAGAGCAACTAAGACTGAATTAAATACTGAAGTACAAAGAGCAGAAGATGCAGAACAAGCCTTGAATGATCTTATAAGTGAAGAGAAAAGCAGAGCAGAAGGAGCAGAAAACTCAATTGTAATAAATCAAGAGCAGATTAACAGTTCTCTTTCTTCGGTTATAAATACAAATTCACAATCTATAGAAACTAAAGCAGACAAAACAGCTTTACAATCTGAAATAACTCGAGCAA
>Ga0172377_10003178_pt1 | contig 16853 bp, 16 predicted proteins | sample Pumphouse3metaG_FD_119749 | JGI IMG/M metagenome (GOLD analysis project Ga0172377, IMG submission 119749) | Leachate microbial communities from a municipal landfill in Southern Ontario, Canada - Pumphouse #3 metaG | ecosystem: Engineered > Solid waste > Landfill > Unclassified | place: Canada...
GGTAGAGTTCATTCTATTGGAAAAGGAATTTTGCTGGCTGAAATTCAGCAAACTTCTGACGCCACATATCGTATTTATGATTTTAACCGTAAAGACGCACAGGGAAAAACAAGAGAACTTCATACACAGTTAGCTCTGGATGCATTCGATTTTACTTTTCATAAAGATGTCAGAACTAATTATAATAAAAAACTAAACAAAAGTTCTAAGTTAATAACATGTCCCTATTTCACAACTAATCTGCTTGAGTTTGATCAGACTATAGAAAAAGACATCTTTCATCTTGATTCTTTCGTAATTTATATGTGTACTGAAGGTGAATATAAAATAGATTACAACGAAACATCAATGCATGTTAAAAAAGGAGAAACTGTCTTAATTCCGGCTTCTCTATATGAATATAATCTTATTCCCTTTACTGACAGAGTTAAATTACTGGAAATTCACGCATAAAAGAAATAAAAAAGCATGAAAATAAAAACAGCACGATTTGTTATTAGTAATACGGAAGTAGATAAATGTCCGTCTCCTGTTCTTCCCGAATTCGCTTTTATAGGTCGTTCAAATGTTGGCAAATCATCTCTGATAAACATGATCACAGATCAGAATAAACTTGCTAAGATTTCAGCACGACCGGGTAAAACTCAATGTATTAACCATTTTATAATTAATGACGAATGGTATCTGGTAGATTTACCGGGATATGGCTTTGCCAGGAATTCCAAATCAGCCAGAGAAAAATTTGAATCATTTATTTCCGAATATATTTTAAAAAGAGAAAGTCTGAACTGTCTGTTTATACTGATTGATTCACGTCTAAAAATGCAAAAAATAGATGAAGAATTTATCACATGGGTTGGGAATTCACAAATTCCTTTTGCATTAATATTCACAAAAACAGACAAACTAAATAAGAAACAATTGGCCGTAAATATTTCTTTATATAAAAAAGAGCTATTAAAAACATGGGATGAGCTTCCCAAGCTATTATATAGTTCCTCCCTGGCAAAACTGGGTCGGGAAGATATTTTATCTTACATAGATTGCATCTTAAAATAAATCTTACACCAAAATTATCTTTGGTATAAACATTGTTTTAAAGATTTTTTTACCTTTGCCGCAATTCTAATTTTAAAAAACAGGAAAATGGAAAAAAATGGTTCTCTTCAAATTTTTTCAGGAACAGCAACAAGATACTTAACAACTGGAATTTGTAAAAGTGTAGGCATTGAGCTTGGCAAATCTTCGTGTCCGGTTTTTGCCGACGGGGAGTATGAACCCTGCTATGAAGAAACCATTCGTGGTGCTCATGTCTTCATTGTACAATCCACTTTTCCACCAGCTGACAACTTATTGGAATTACTTCTTATGATTGATGCAGCCAAAAGAGCTTCAGCCGCAGAAATTATAGCTGTTATTCCCTATTTTGGTTTTGCCCGACAGGACAGAAAAGACAAGCCAAGAGTATCTATAGGAGCAAAATTAGTGGCAGATCTTCTTTCGGCATCAGGAGTTGACCGTATAATTACAATGGATCTACATGCCGACCAGATTCAGGGATTCTTTAATGTTCCTGTTGATCATCTGTATGCTTCTTCACTATTTATTCCATTTATTAAAAGAATGGGGCTTAAAGACGTAGTAATTGCTTCACCTGATGTAGGCGGAACAAAAAGAGCCAATACGTATTCACGTCTGTTGGGAACAGAAATGGTAATTTGTCACAAATCAAGACCAAAGCCAAATATGATTAACAAAATGACGTTAATAGGTGATGTAAAAGACAGGGATGTTATCATCGTAGATGATATGATTGATACTGCCGGGACTATAACGAAAGCTGCAGGAATAATGATGGAAAACGGAGCCAATTCAGTTCGTGTATTTGTTGCTCACGGATTACTTTCTGAACCTGCTTATGAACGTATAGAAAATTCAGTCATTAAGGAAGTTTATGTTACGGATTCTATTCCATGCAGAAAAGAATCTAAAAAAATTAAATATATATCTACAGCCTGCATCTTCGGAGAGGCTATTAACAGAGTATATAAAAACGAATCTATTAGTTCTATTTTTTATAAGTAATTTTATATATTTGCACCGCTTTTCCATTCGGCATGATCATTATGTATGCTGTGTACCCTTTTAAATAAGGGAGGACTGAGTACCATAATTAATAATTAAAGATCTTAAAAAGATGAAAACAGTAAAAATTGAAGGGACAAAAAGAACGGCCCTTGGTAAAAAAGACACCAAAAGATTAAGAGACAACAAGTTAATTCCATGTGTTATTTACGGTGGAGATGAAGAGCCTGCTCATATTTCGATTAAGGCAACTGATTTCCGTAAAGTAATCTATACACCTAATGTTTATCTAATTGATCTGGAGGTAGAAGGAAAAAAGATAGAAGCTACAGTCCAGGATGTTCAGTTTTACCCGATAGACGATACAGTTCTGCATGTTGATTTTCTGAGGATTAATGAGAATAAACCAATCAAAATTGAAATTCCTGTTAAACTTGAAGGATATGCTGCCGGTTTGAAAGCAGGAGGAAAAGTTAACCAGAATCTTAGAAAAGTAAAAACAAAAGGTCTTGCAAAGAATATGCCTGACCATATTACTTTAAATATAGAAAAACTGGAAATTGGTCAAAGTATTAAAATTGAAGATCTTGAATTTGAAAACCTTGAATTTCTGAATCCTAAAGCTGTTCCGGTTGTTTCTATAGTAGTTACAAGAGCTGTTGCTACTGCTGAAGAAGCCACAACACCTGTCGCAGGTACAGCCACTGCAGAAGGAGAAGCCGCACCTGCAGCTGAAGCCGGAGCAAAAGTTGATGGAGCAGAAGATGCCGGAAAAAAGAAAACAGATAAAAAATAAATCTGTGTATAAAAAATCTGTATTTTTGAAAGATAACTTTTCAAAATACAGATTAAAAACAGACATGTGTCTGTAAAATTAAGTGGTTACAAATCACTTTGTAATATTTTTTAAATTAAAGTATGAAGTATTTAATAGCCGGATTAGGAAATCCAGGCAGAAAATATGATAATACCAGACATAATATAGGATTTAAAATATTGGACGCTTTTGCCGAAGCGTCCAATATTGTTTTTAAAGACAAACGAGAAGGCTATATTGCAAGATATGATTATGAAGGCATTTCGTTTATTTTTTTGAAACCGACTACCTATATGAATTTAAGTGGAGTAGCCGTTCGCTACTGGCTGAAAAAAGAAAATATACCTGTAGAGAATTTACTCGTCATAAATGATGACCTTGCACTACCTTTTGGATCTATAAGAATCCGCGGTAAAGGTGGATGTGCCGGACACAACGGACTTAGAAACATCGAAGAAAATCTGGGAACAAAAGATTACGCAAGACTTCGTTTCGGTACAGGATCTGATTTTCAATATGGAGATCAGGTGGATTTTGTACTTAGTCACTGGTCAAAAGAAGAAAAAAATATAATTTCCGAAAAGATAGACACCTGTATCCAAATCATAAAGTCATTTGGAATATCAGGACTTTCTCAGACTATGAATAAATTTAACAAACGGGAATAAATGGAATCTGAAGTTCGTACCGATAAATATCTATGGGCCATACGCCTATACAAGACAAGAAGTCTTGCAGCTGAAGATTGCAAAAAAGGCCGAATTCTTTTTGAAAACAGGTCGTTAAAACCCTCTCACCCTTTAAAAAACGGAGACGTTTTTAAGGTAGTAAAAATGCCTGTGACATATACTTATCGTATATTACAAATAACAGGGAAAAGATTAGGTGCCAAATTAGTTGGCAAATATCTTGAAGACATCACCCCCGAAAAAGATTTGGAAATTCTGGAAATACAAAAAAAAATGGGATTCAAGCCACGAAAAACAGGTACAGGACGTCCAACAAAAAAAGAAAGAAGAGATCTCGATCAATTTTTCGAAGAATAAACAACATCATAACGTTAATATTAAACATTTTAATCAATTGGATACCTTTCAACATGCAAATCCTATGGATTCAAAAATTGCTTTTTAGTTTTTGATTATTGTTTTGTCATCGTATATAATTCGTATAATAATATTAGGTTTGTTTTTAATATCATCGGAATTTCATGTTTATAGAATAAGAATTAACCTTCAATAATTTTTTATTTGCCTATTCTTTGTCATATTTTTTTTACTTTTATTGTTTACATTATAAAAAAAATGATTGATTCTTCTGAATTAATAATAAATTCTGACGGAAGTGTATTTCATCTTCATATAAAACCTGAGCAACTGGCTGACAATGTAATATTATGTGGCGATCCGAAAAGAGTTGATATGATAGCCAAATTCTTTCAGACGAAAGAATTCAAACTTCAGAACAGAGAATTTGTATCCGTTACAGGAAAATACAACAATAAAAGAATAACCATATTATCTACAGGCATAGGAACAGACAACATAGACATAGTTTTAAACGAACTGGATGCACTTGCCAATATTGATTTCAAGACTCGAGAAATCAAAGAAAAAAAGAAATCATTAAATATTGTCCGTATAGGTACTTGCGGTGGGCTACAAAAAAATCTGGAACTCAATGATTATGTGATTTCAAAAAAAGCCATTGGTTTTGATGGTCTCCTTAATTTCTATCAGGGACGCGAAACTGTATCGGATAAGGAATTCGAAAATAATTTTAAAAAATACGTCAACTGGAATTCTCTTTTAACAACTCCTTATGTCGTTAACTGTTCGCCCACACTGTATAAAAAAATAAACAGCAACGAGTTCCATTCAGGAGTAACTATTTCCGCACCGGGATTTTATGGCCCTCAGGGACGGGTACTACGATTAAATATAGTAGATCCCGACATTAATAAAAAAATAGAAACTTTCTCTTTTAAAGGAGAAAAAATCACAAATTATGAGATGGAGTGTTCTGCCATTTACGGACTTTCAACCTTACTGGGACATAATGCGCTTACAGTCTGTATGATCATTGCCAACAGATTAAAAAATAACGTTAACACCAATTATCATGACAGAATGAGTAATCTGGTTCATTTGATATTAGACGGATTAACACGTTAAAATAAATATATCATAATTTACAAAAATAGAAAATGACTTTCTCAAAAGAAATTCGGCCAGGTTCTTAAAAATAACATTGTTTTTATTTATGGAGATACTGAATATATTGATGAAATACGTTTATTCATGAAACCGGATACTGCAATAAAGTAATGATATCTTTCACTATGAATTAAGATATGTGTATAAAATCAGTCAGAAAGTTCACATCTATAATAATATATCTGCTTATCTATAATAAAGATAAGGATCATTAAGACGCAATTTGCATATTTTTAATAAAAATCAAATCTGTTAAAATGAATAGAAACTCATTAAAATTACAAAAAAACAGGTTCTATCCTTAAAATAATTATTATACTCTTTGTAAATTGCAGGCTATGAAAATAAAAATTTCTATCATATTACTTCTTATTGTAAATCTGGCATATGGTCAGCTCAATATCAACAACTACGTGATAGTTGGACAGACTCGGATAGAAATCGGGAATTACGTAGGAGCCATCGAAAATTTCAATATTGTCATAAAATTCAGACCTCAATTACCTGAACCATATTTTTACAGAGGCATGGCAAAACATCAGCTTGAAGATTACAGAGGAGCCATAGACGATTATAATAAAGCTATAAAAATTAAGCCCTATTACCCGTCGGCCTATATAAACCGTGGTCTTGCATATCTTCAACTACATGATTATAAAAAAGCTATTTCCGATTACAAAAAGGCACTGGAATTTTCACCACATAATTCAGGAATATATAATAATATAGGTATAGCTAAACTTTCAATGAAAGATGTTGATGGTGCTATAAGTGATTATGATAAAGCTCTTGAAATTAGTCCTAATTTCGTTAATGCATTAATTAACAAGAGTAATGCCTACATAGTAAAAGGAGATATTAATAATGGCATTTATAACCTGAATAAGGCAATTGTTATTCGTCCTCATTATGCCTCAGCCTACTTGTTGAGAGGGCTTGCAAGATTTCAAATGGATGATTATGCTTCTGCTTTAAGAGATTTTGATCAGACTATACGTTTTGATTCGGAAAATGCTTATGCCTATAATAACAGAGGAATCGTAAAACAGAAGCTCGAAGACTACCAGGGGGCTATTATGGATTATGATATGGCTCTTCAGTTAAATCCTACAATGGCCAATGCCTACTTCAACAGAGGAATTGCCAAAGAAGTTCTTAAAAGATCCGGATATGAGCAGGATTACCTGATTGCAGCCCATCTTGATCCACATCTGGATATGCAAAAACGAAGAGCCGCCGACCAACAGCAATATTATACACAAAATCAGTCTGCATCTTCAACCAGCGGCGAACAGAAGGATAGCATACAAAATAGTAAAGATCAAAAACTTAAGCAAAAAGAAGAAGAAAAAAGAAAACGTCGTTTCCGTCTGGCATTAGCTGATACAAGAAACATTCCTGGCATGAATGACGAAGAAACAGACAACGGTATGGTTCAAAATAAGAATGTTATTATAGAATTACAGGATATATTTATGTTTTCATACTCTGAGGGAAATCAGAGAGATTATACCAGGCTTCAGTATTATAATGGAACTATTGAAGCATTAAATCAATATAACAACTATTCACCAACAGTTATTTTAACCAACAAGAAAACTGTTAAAAGCCCGGAAATATTCAAAAAGAACATATCCTATTTCAACGATAAAATTATAAAGAAAAAAAATTCGAAAAACTTCTTATGCAGAGGTATTTTTAAATTTATGGATAGTGACCTTAACGGAACAATGGACGATTTAAATGAAAGCATAAAACTAAATAATAATGAAATGCTTGCATATTTCAGCAGAGGAAATTGTAGAACAAAAATGGTAGAATTAATGGAATCTGTACCTGTCTATTCCCAAAATATTAAAGTTCCTATTGGTCAGGCTCAATCTTTAGGAAATAATTCTGATAAGACAAAGGAACTTTCAGCTGATTATAATAAAATACAAAAAGACTATCAGATATGTATTGAATTAGATCCGACATTCCCGTTTTCATACTATAATCAGGCCTATATTTATTGTAAACTAAATCGTTACAAAGATGCTATTTCCTGTCTTGATAAGGCCATTAAACTTCGTTCTGATTTTGCAGAAGCCTATTATAACAGAGGTCTTACCAAAATATATCTGGACGACATACAAGGTGGAGCTCTTGATTTAAGTAAGGCCGGAGAGTTGGGCATTCAGGAAGCATACAATGTTATTAAAAGGTATTGTAACTAATTTTGGGACATACTTTTAGACTCTGTACACATGAAAACCAAGTCAAAACATCAACATTCTAAGAATCTAACTATTTTCCAAGTTCACCTGTTACTGCCACAATTCCCATTGCCGGCAATGCACCCAATGATTCAAACACAATTCTGTTGACTACTACTCCTTTTTTCAGTTCAATCTCAATCAAACTCATGGTACATGATTCCGATGTTACAGGTAAAGATGTTGACCAATATTTCGATTGTGGGAAAACTGGTGGTTTACCTTCTAACCAATCTGGCTGGCTGATCGACAAGCTCGGTAGTAACGCATAAGGGTTTTCTCTTTTCCCCCGGTAGGTAGCAAAAGAGGTAGGATTTCGATTCGAGACAAAATAATCAACACTACCTGGATAACTCAATGTTTTTGAGGCTACTATTTTATTTTCACTATAGGCAGAAATTCTTGCTACATCTGTATACATATCATGATTGTCGACAAAAGGCAACAACAATATATATAGTTTTTTGTATTCTTTCTTTTCGATTGGCAGGTTATACGATGTCTTTCCAGACAAATGCGAAATAGGAATAAATTCTTGTTCTTTCAGATTAAACGTCAACCCAGGAATTTCCTTTACCTCAAGAGTTGAAACACCTTTCATAGATTCCATTGGTACAGGCCACTTTGCTAACGAAAAGGTAAAGAAAATATGTGGGAATCCTGGCATAATGCGTAATTGTTTCCAACCTTCGTCAGAAATAAAATCATCAGAAGGCAAGTTAATTGGTTCAAATACTGTCTTAGAAATTTCTTGCTTTATCCTAAATGGAATGTTAACAGGCCTTGTCGCCGGTCTGCTTCAGGTGGTGGCGGACCTCCCATACCCAGTAAGGGTTTCCCCCGCCCCAATCATTGCGCAATACCTTTTCCTTCATATGGTTCTGGTTCGGAATAAACATGGGGATCCCACCGTCGTCGAAATGGTAAGCGGCATGTTCTTCAATACTGCTCTTTGAGCGGTCGGCCTGGCCAAGCCACTCGGCCGCAGGAGTAACCTGCATGTACCACAATGCCAGCCAGTGGTGCAAGCACTCGTCCCAACCAAAGGGCTCCAGCCAACTATATTCCAAATTGTAAATCGCAGAGGAAAAGGCATCATCCATGACCTTTTCCGGAGTTTCGATGGTGTTTGACATCAGCCTTTTATAGTACCTTCTATACTTTGATTTCTCTTCCCTGGCACTCAAACTCATCAAATGCACAAGAGCACCTGCATCTTCCGAATAGGCGGCCAAAATATAGCCAGACCCTTTGGGGAATCTTATGGCCTTCGAGTTGTTGACCATCCCGACAACCCCCGAAGTGGCAACTCCCATTTCCAGCTTGTCCCGGCCCCCTATAAAGGTAAGCGACTGGGTGCTGTTTTTCTTCATGCCTTCCAGTGGCAATACATTGTCCTCTTTCATCGTTGATGATTCGAAGCCCCAGATCAGGTTGATCACATCCCCTCCCCCGAGCGCAACATCCACTTCGGTGCTACCCTTGCCTTCAATCTCATACAGAACCGCCCCGTGCCATATTGAATCCCCGAGCCCTTCCAGCAAGGGGGTGATCCGGGAAGTAAAACAGACCCCTTTGTAAGAAATGTCTGCCTCCACTGCCCCGGGAACATCCCTTACATCTACCTTCTCAAAAGAGGATGGAAAGACGACCTGACCGTCAATAATCAATACCGGCATGAATTTTAACAAAAAAGTTGTACTCCTGGACCCTGTATTCGTTCAAAGGATAGGTAAGCAATGCCGAACTTCCAAGTTCGTTACGCGTACAAACTACAGTATAGTTGTACGCAGCCATATACTTGTTCGCAGCTGTTGGTTCAGCGGAAAAAACAACTTTTAATGAGAAAATACACAAAAAAAAGATTGTATAAAAAACTTTATTAAAAAGATCATTTTGCTTCATAACATTGGATATGTATAGTTTATAGGTTCTATAACAAATTTAATAAAAAATATTATATCATAAAAAAAACAGTAGATGTTCAAACACCAATTTTTCGATTGCTTTATCGGCTGGGAACTAATAAGTTCCTTTCGTTATGACAAGCATGCTTGCATGTTTTTCCCTGCATGCCTCCAATGCTTTACAAATCGTGGGGGTTGCATCTTCTGTCTGTGTTAGTCCATAGTTCTCCTGAATTGGTAGTGAACCTTTATCAGTTACGTCAATAATACATAAAAGCCCTAAAAAATGACAACTATATTTTTAAAGGTTTCTTATTAATTAAATTTCAAATTAGATCCTCCAGTACATCCGGATGTACTTTGAGTATAACATATTTTTGTTTTCCATTTTTTTGAGGTTTCCATTCAGTTTGTCCATTAGAACAAATAATTGCAACACCTTCATGACTTAAGTTCCAATATTCTTTTTGAGACCCACGAACAGATAATAATACCGCGGTCTGATCATGACTGGGTTTTCCTTTATCGATTGCAAATCCTCCTATGAAAGAGCGTAATTTGAATGCACGTCGTACAGGATTGTCGTGTTCTACTTTTTGTAGTTCCTGTCCGGTATATAACATTGCTCCAATTTCAAAACCTTGCCATAATATTGAGCCCGGCCATTCATGAGCGACTGTAACTGCTGCTGCCGGATAAAAAAATATATTACATTCTGGAGAACTAGTCCTGGGAAACCATCCACCCATTATTACTGTTCTTTTTACCTTTTCGCTTATTAATTAGAAACCATTTAAGCTACTGTATTTGTCAGGCTGTGAACGAATAAGGTCCTCTAAATTACTTAAAGCCCCGATACTACATATAACAACGGAAGAATCTGGTTAAGAAGCAAGAATACTACGGTATATATCAAGGGAATCCGGCATTTGATTATCACATTCCACATCATTTTTAAACTCCTTTATAAGGTTTAATGTGTAGGGACTGGAATGCGATTGGTTTACTTTAGCCCCATCTTTATCTGTACCAATGGGTGTTTCACCTCTGCCATAATAAGTATTTATTATATCAACTGTTTCTACTGAGGCATTCGAATAATCCTTACTGTTTGTAACAACAGCCAGTATTTTTGCTTCGCCTAAATCCGTCAAAGCATTCAAGAGCTCTACTTTTGGTTTTATTTTGATGTTTCGTATTGATCTCTCCGAAGCATTATCATGAAGTGAAACCTCAGGACGGTATGACCTTACATTTTTAAAACCTACACCCCATTTTTTGTAGTTTTTTTACTTTTTCTATCATATAACAAAAGTAGTGCTTCTAATAACTATAATACAATTTTTGCCTGAATATTATCACCATATCCCCCTAAAATATTGATAACATGTATTTGTCAAAAAATACAGTCTGGAGAATAAGCTATTTGTATCCATTTTAAAATTTTATCCAAAATTAAATTCACAGAGGCTTGAAAACTATGTGAAACAATAAGTTATAAACAAAATACATGATATATTGTTGATAACCATTGTTTTTTATAATTTTGGCACTGATTAGTTACCTAATTTTTAATTATGGGAGAAAATGAATGTTTTTAATCCACATAGAATTTGGGAAAAAATATCTCCGCGAAGAACAGCCTCTTTTACATTAATAATATCAATAATTGTAACATTATTACTATCGTTTATTTTCCCGTGGGGACGTTTTTTATTTCTGGTTCTGCTTTTTCCCTTCGGATCTTTTTTTAAAAAACGTAACCATGACAGTTAAAATTATTTTTCTATGAGTATATATCCTTTAGCAGAAAGATTACGACCTAAAACACTCGATGAATATATCGGGCAAAAACAACTTGTAGGGAAAGATGCAGTCCTTCGACGAATGATAGAATCGGGGAATCTTTCATCGCTTATATTATGGGGCCCTCCGGGCGTTGGTAAAACAACCCTTGCCAGAATCATTGCAAATACGCTAAACCGCCCTTTTTATATATTAAGTGCAGTAAGTTCGGGAGTAAAAGATGTAAGGGAGGTACTTGAAAAAGCAAAAAAGCAGCAATTTTTTAATCATCCCAATCCTATTCTCTTTATTGACGAAATTCATCGCTTCAGCAAATCCCAGCAGGATTCTCTTTTAGGAGCTGTTGAAGAAGGAGTTGTTACATTAATAGGAGCTACCACGGAAAATCCGTCGTTCGAAGTCATATCTCCTCTGCTATCCAGGTGTCAGGTTTATATTCTTAAAAGTCTTGAGAAGGAAGATCTGCTTCAAATTTTAAATCATGCCATAAAAACAGACACTGATTTAAAAGAGAAAAAAATTACCATAAAAGAAGATAAAGCAATTCTTCGTTACTCGGGAGGAGATGCCCGAAAATTATTAAATATTCTGGAACTTGTTGTAAATGCAGAAAAAGAAAACAACATAGAAATCACCGACGATAAAGTAACCCGCTGCCTGCAAAGCAACCCGGCTGTGTATGACAAAGACGGGGAAATGCATTATGATATTATCTCTGCTTTTATTAAAAGCATCAGGGGAAGCGATCCTGATGCAGCTGTTTACTGGCTTGCCAGAATGATTGAAGGAGGTGAAGACATAAAATTTATTGCCCGCCGTCTGGTTATTGTAGCAAGTGAAGATATAGGTCTTGCCAATCCCAATGCTCTTCTTCTGGCACAAAGCACCTTTGAGGCCGTACGACAGATAGGTTATCCCGAATCCAGAATCATACTTTCGGAATGTACCATTTATCTTGCCTCTTCACCCAAAAGCAACTCTGCCTATAAAGCTATTAATGATGCTCTGGAACTTGTAAAGCAAACAGGGAATCAACCGGTTCCTTTACATCTGCGCAATGCACCCACAAAACTCATGAAGGATCTGGGATATGGCAAAGACTACAAATATGCCCATGATTTTAAAGAGAATTTTGTAAAACAGGAATTTCTTCCTTCAGAAATAAAAGACAAAAGATTTTATCATCCCCAGGAAAATATCTCCGAAAAAAAAATACTAAGCCGCCTGAAAAACTGGTGGGGAAACAGATTCTGAATTTATAAAAAGATAAAAAAATTTAAACAGTAAAAACCTCAGTGGCATCATGTCTGGAGGTAAGATATATATGATATTTGCCCTGTAATGATTTAAACCTTGAGATAGCCAGTTCGGGGGTATTATTCTCGCCAGATAAATGACTCAGAAGAATCAGTTTCAAATTTTTACCACCACAAGAATCTGCAAGAGAATAAGCCTGTAAATTTGAAAGATGACCATGACCGGAAAGGATTCTTTCTTTTAGGAAATAAGGATAACTCCCCTCTTTAAGCATTTTTTCTTCATAATTAGACTCCAGGAATACAGCATCACATAACGAAAATTCGTGCTGTACTGATTCTTCGGGAGTTCCTATATCAGTCATAACTCCTATCTGTTTTCCCTGGCATTCAACTCTAAAAGAACATGCCTCAACAGCATCATGTGATTTAGAAAAAGGAAAAATTTTAAAAGATCCTACTTTAAAAGGAATTCCAGGATCAAACCATCCAACTTTTTCGGGTCTGTTTTTTTTATGTAAGGCAAGAAAAGTTTTTTTTGTTATATAAACAGGAATCTGCAACTGATGACTAAGTACTCTTATACCACGGCAATGATCACTATGTTCATGAGTAACTAAAATAGCTTTTATAGTAGACTGGTCAATTTCACGACTTTCAATACGCAAACGAAGCTGTCTTGCAGACAATCCTGCATCAACCAAAATACCCTCCTTCTTATCACCTATATAATAACAGTTTCCGTTACTACCCGACGCTATTGCACAAATATTCAATATTTAATCCTCTCTTTTAAATACAACATGTTTTATAATATACACTATTACATATCATTATTCGCTGATTCTTTCACTTTCAAATAAAGCTCTTCCAACTTTATATCATTCCCTTTTATTACGTATTGAGCCTTTTGGTAATAAGGTCTTCTTTGCTTCATCATTTCCTTAACGAAAGACATTATTTCATCAGCAGATTTACCCTCTATCAGAGGTCGTTCCTGTTTCGACTTCTTTAAGCGGGAAATAATCTCCTTTTCCTCCACATCCAGAAAAACACAAAGACCATTTTCCTTCATTTTCTTCATGTTATCATAAAAACACGGAGCACCTCCGCCAACAGCTATAACAACATTTTCGAAAGAGGAAACCTCAAGTAAACAAATACGTTCTTTCTCGCGGAAGCCTGCCTCTCCGGATTCCTTAAATATTTCAGGGATTGTCTTTTGATATCTGGTTTCAATAAACAGGTCCAGATCTATAAAAGAAACTCCTAAACGATCGGAAAGTTCTCTTCCCAGAGAAGATTTCCCGCATCCCATATATCCGACTAAAAAAATTCTCATATTAAAATAAATCCATTTGATCTCCGTCATCACCATCTTCCTTTGAAGGGGATTTTATATCAAAAGGAATATCTTCCTTTTTCTCTGATTCCTCATTTTTAGAAGATTCCTCAGATTCCTGAGTTTCAGGTTCCGGTTCTCTCTCCTTTTCGTCTTCAATAACAGGCGCCAGCTCTTTTATTTTATCCACATCATAAGTCGATAATCGTTTCCCTTTTGCCTTATAAGACTTAACGCCTATAAAATCAGAAACGTCTACAATCTCATTTTCACGATAAGAAGTATTTCCACCAAATTTAATCTCGAAACGCGGATATGTATGCCAGCTTAGATTTATTAATTTATTATTTTCCGGATCAACTATAAAACAAATTCTTTTACCTTCACTTCCTTCAACTTCAAATCTCTTTATATAATAATAATTGCTTGCAGCATCAAAATAGACCGCCGAAAGTACTTTTCCTCTTTTGATTTTTTGTATGGAAAGTATATCCTGATCGAAATGGTTGGACAAATCAAAATTATAAATCTGGTATTCTCCACTCTTATAAATAACCAGTATTTCATCGTCTCCCTGAAATTCGCCAAGCAATTCACCTCTGCTATCAGAGTTAAGCCTTAACACATCCTTATCGAACCATATTTTTCTTCCTCCGAGCGTTGAAAATCCTTTTTCTTTCAGAATAATACGGTGTACTTCATTCTTTGTGAGAATATTACCCATGGATTTCCGGCCCTTAATGGCCATAGTTCCAAAATCAAAGTCGAAACTTAGTTTTTTTAAACGGGGACGAGGCTTTAAAATAATCTTCAGCATCTCAGCCTCTCCGTTTGGATTTGCACTAAAATAATAAATTTTTGAGCCTTCAGTACCTTTTGTAAGGGAATATTCCTTATCTCTTGTCATTCCTGTAACAGAAAATCTTTTAGCATAGAAAACTCCAGACTTACCATCTCTGTATACTACATTATATATTGTACGCTTATCATTTTTCTTAAAAACAGCAAGATGCTCAATCTTCTGTCCTATAAAAGCCTTATCCGTAACCTTTGTTATAAAATAGGTGCCGTCTTTTCTAAAAACAATAATATCATCAATATCCGAACAGTCACAGATATATTCATCTTTTTTTAGTGATGTCCCGATAAAACCTTCTTCACGATCAAAATATAACTTTTCGTTAGCCACAGCCACCTTTGAAGCTATAATATTTTCGAAACTACGAATTTCTGTTTTTCTCTCTTTCCCTTTTCCGTATTTTAGTTTAATTCTTTTGAAATAAGCAATGGCATAATCAGTAATATGTTCAATATCATAATCAACCAGCTTCATTTCTTCTTTTATGGAATTAATTACTTTATCGGCCTTATCAGAATTAAACTTTAATATCCGGGCCATCTTAATTTCCATGAGTTTCTGAATATCCTCTTTTATTATTTTACGAACAAACTGAGGTTTCCACGGTTCCAGTCTCTCATCTATATGTTTTATGGCAGAGGTCATATTCTCAGACTCTTCAAAACCTTTATCCTTATATATTCTCTCCTCTATAAAAATTTTCTCAAGTGAAGCATACAGCAAAGATTCCTGCAACTCACCTTTCCTGATCATCAGTTCATTATGCAGTAAGGCAATAGTCTGTTTTGTATTACGCCTTAAAATATCACTTACTCCAATAAATTCAGGTTTGTCATCAGTTATAACACAGGCATTTGGTGAAACTGATACTTCACAGTCAGTAAAAGCAAACAGTGCATCTATCATTGTATCTGAAGAAATACCTGAAGGCAGATGAATAAGAATTTCTACTTTGTCAGAAGTATTATCATCAATTTTTTTAATCTTAATTTTATTCTTTTCATTAGCCTTTAAAATTGATTCAATCAGAAGGTCTGTTGTCTTGCCAAAAGGAAGCTCTGTAATTACCAGTGTACGGTTATCCAGCTTTTCAATTTTAGCTCTGATTTTCACCACTCCTCCACGACATCCGTCATTATATCTGGATACATCAATCGCTCCTCCGGTAGGAAAATCAGGAAATAATTCAAACGGCTCTCCCTTTAAACAGGATATGGAAGCATCAATTAATTCATCAAAATTATTAGGCAGAATCTTTGAATTAAGTCCTACAGCAATTCCTTCTACTCCCTGAGCAAGTAACAGAGGAAATTTAATTGGAAGAGTGACCGGCTCCCTGTGCCTTCCGTCATAGGAAGGTTGCCATATAGTGGTTTTGGGATTAAAAACTACATCCAGAGCAAATTTTGAAAGCCTGGCTTCTATGTAACGTGAAGCAGCTGCACGATCTCCGGTAAGTATATTTCCCCAGTTACCCTGAGTATCTATAAGTAAATCCTTTTGTCCCAGCTGTACCAAAGCATCACCTATAGATGCATCTCCGTGAGGATGATACATCATAGTCTGTCCTATTATGTTGGCAACTTTATTGTAGCGGCCGTCATCCATCTCCTTCATAGCATGAAGAATACGACGCTGAACAGGCTTTAATCCATCATTAATATACGGAACGGCTCTCTCTAAAATTACATATGAAGCATAATCGAGAAACCAGTTTTTGTACATTCCCGATAAGTAGGTAATCTTATCATCAGAAGAGTCCCCTGTATTTTCTTCAGGTTCCTCTAAATTGTTATTATTTTCCTCGTCGATCACTGTTTCCCTTTTTTATTATAATTCATCTTCATCTATCTGCAAATTATTGATAATGAATTCCTGTCGCTCCGGGGTATTTTTACCCATATAAAAATTAAGAATCTGAGCAACAGATTCATGTTTTTTAAGCTGCACGGGATCCAGACGGATTCCATCATTTATAAAACTTTTAAACTCATCAGGCGAAATTTCTCCCAATCCTTTAAACCGGGTAATTTCTGCTCCCTTTCCAATTTCCTTCATAGCCGACAATCGCTCTTCATCTGAATAGCAATAAAATGTTTTCTTCTTGTTACGAACTCTGAACAAAGGAGTCTGCAGGATAAATACGTATCCCTTCTTTATCAATTCAGGGAAAAACTGAAGAAAAAATGTAATCAGCAATAAACGTATATGCATTCCGTCAACATCGGCATCTGTAGCAATGATAACCTTATTATACCTTAAATCGTCAAGACTGTCTTCAATATTAAGAGCCGCCTGAAGTAAATTAAA
>Ga0172377_10003179_pt1 | contig 16852 bp, 12 predicted proteins | sample Pumphouse3metaG_FD_119749 | JGI IMG/M metagenome (GOLD analysis project Ga0172377, IMG submission 119749) | Leachate microbial communities from a municipal landfill in Southern Ontario, Canada - Pumphouse #3 metaG | ecosystem: Engineered > Solid waste > Landfill > Unclassified | place: Canada...
GTAATCGAAGGAGCTGATGAAGAGGTACGGAAAATGGCAATCGAGAATGCCGAGAGTCTCTATGGCAGTCCTTTGCCAGAGATCGTTGAAAGAAGGCTTAATCGAGAGCTTGAAGCCATTATAGGCCACGGATACGCAGTTCTATATCTGATTGCTCAGAAGATGGTGAAGAAGTCTAATGAAGACGGTTACGTTGTTGGCTCAAGAGGTTCCGTAGGCAGCTCTCTAGTGGCAAACGTAATCGGTATAACTGAAGTAAACCCGCTCCACCCACATTATCTCTGTCCTGAATGTGGTAAGTCGATCTTTCCAGAAACTGATCTCGAATGCGGTTACGATCTTCCCGATATGAATTGTCCCATCTGCGGGAAGAAGATGTCGAAGAACGGGCAGAGCATACCATTCGAGACTTTTCTCGGATTTGAGGGAGACAAAGTGCCTGATATTGACCTTAATTTCTCCGGTGAATATCAGGAGCGCGCTCATTCTTTCATCGAAGAGTTGTTTGGAAGGGATCACGTGTTCAGGGCCGGTACAATTTCTACTCTTGCCGAAAGAACAGCCTTCGGTTTTGTCAGAGCCTATTCAGAAAAGAGCGGTAGAAACCTTCGAAGAGCAGAACAGGAGAGAATAGCGCGAGGAATCGTAGGTGTCAGGAGAACAACTGGTCAGCATCCCGGCGGACTGATGATCGTGCCAAAAGACATGGATGTTCATAGTTTCACACCGGTACAGCACCCCGCAAATGATACGAAGGGTTCAACGTTGACAACACACTTTGCTTATGAAGTCATACACGATGATCTTGTGAAGATAGATGCTCTGGGTCATGACGATCCCACTTTCATCAAGATGTTGAAAGACATCACTGGGGTCGATCCTGAAAAGATCCCTATGGATGATCCGGAAACGTTGTCAATCTTTTCTTCTTTGAAGTCCCTAGGTGTCAAGTATCACGAGCTAGGAACGGACATGGGAACCCTTGGGATTCCAGAGTTCGGCACTACTTTCGTTCGTAGTATGCTTTCAGATACTAGACCTTCTACCTTTGGTGAGCTTGTCAGAATCTCCGGTCTTTCACACGGAACAGATGTGTGGCTGAACAACGCTAAAGATATTATCACTTCTCGGCAGGCATCGCTGTCGAATGTCATTGCGTGTCGTGATGACATAATGAACTATCTGATTGCCAGGGGAATGGAGCCAAAAGATGCCTTCAAGATTATGGAGAAGGTCAGAAAGGGTAAGGGCTTAAGCGAAGAGGATGAAAGAGAGGTAAGGTCTTGCGGTGCTCCTGAGTGGTTTGTCAATTCCTGTAAGAAGATCAAGTATCTCTTTCCCAGAGCACATGCCGCTGCATACGTTAGTATGGGATACAGAGTGGCGTATTTCAAAGTACACTATCCCCTCGCCTTTTACAGCACCTATTTTTCGATTAAAGGCGGAGAGTTTGATATAGACATCTGTACCTCGGACACAAACTCAATCAAAAAGGAGATAATAAGATTAAGAGCTGATCAAGACAGAAATGTGAAAGACAGGGCGAAGGAGACACTCCTTGAAGTAGTGATGGAAATGATATACAGGGGATTCAACTTCTTGAATGTTGACCTCATGAAATCACATCCTACGAGATTCTTAATTGAAGGCAAATCCCTCAGGATACCCTTCAACAGACTACAGAACATGGGGTATAAAGCAGCGAGATCTATCGAGCAGGAAAGAGAGAAGAGGGTATTCTCTTCGGTTGAGGATCTGGTTAGGAGAACTTCTCTAAACAAAACAAGTGTAGAAATGTTGAGAAAGTATGGTGCGTTGAAGGGGCTCGCCGAGAAAGAACAGATAAGGCTGTTCTGAGGATTGAGATGAATTTCAGGTTGGTTTCCTCGGATTATTCAAAGTTGATAGATCTATTTGGAAGGGTGTCAGGTACAGTTGAGCCCTCCTATCGCTATTTTCAGATCTATTATAGAAGGGGTCTGAAGTTCTTTGCGACAGACGGGTGTCTGAAGCTTGAGTTCTCATCCAGCATTCCTGTTGATCCTTTCACCGGTGTCTATTCTGTTCCAATAGATTACGCTCGAGCTTTGAAGAGCTCAGACGAAAAGTCCTTTGTCTCTTTCTCCTCTGAAGGCGAAACCATTGAAATTAAGACTGATTCAGAGACTCTAAGCCTTCAGAAAGCTCGAGATGATGCGCTTCCTGCCATGGAAAGAAAGTTTGAGTTCTCTTCGCGTTTTCCTTTGAAAGAGTTCAACGAATCTCTGAATTTCGTTTCCGCAGCATCTATGGAAGGCGATACCGTTGAGATCTTCTCTAAGGGGAGCGAAACGATTCTTGCAGCATCGGCCGGTAGATTGGTCTTGCTGTCGATTCTCGAATATGAGCCGAGAACTGACTTTCACTTCTCTCTTCAGTACGTAACCGTCAGACATCTCGTAAAGACGTTAGAGTTGCTGAAAACACAAGTGCTTGATGCTGGAAGCGGGATTTCCGAGCTGGGATTAAAGGCAGGGACGCTGCTTTTTTCAATCTGCACCGATGAAACTGAATTTCCCAAACCACCATCCTTTCTCTTCGGTGAGACTGCCTCGGGAGTTGGTGTGCAGAAAAAGGCCTTCCTTTCTGCTTTACGAAAGATCACAAGGCTATCCAGGCGCGGCTTTTCTGTTCTTATGATATCGGATGGAAAAAAACTGAAGTTGTTTCTCAAAGCCGGCAGCCTCAGGTATGAGTGTGAAATTTCGGCCTTCAGTGGAGAAGAGTTCGTGATCCAGCTAGATCCAAGAAAGCTGCAGTCCGCTCTTTCGAGGATCAACGATTCCTTGATTCTCCTTTTGATGAAAAAGGGGAATCTTCTAATGGTGGGCAAGAAAAGCAAGATGTACCTACTGATTCCACTCATCAATTAAGATGGATGGCTTGGATCTGATAGTATTGAATCAAGCGTGATCCTTCGCGGATTTCCCGGAAAAGGGTTGCGAGGACTTTCTCAACTGGAGTTGAGGCCGGATGAGTATTCTTGAAGTTAGAGGAATTGAGAAGACATACAGTGGCAAGAGAATTCTGAAAGCTGTTAGTTTTGATCTGGAGAGTGGAAAACTGACTGTTCTAGGAGGTTTGAACGGCATAGGAAAGTCGACGCTCATCAAGATGATGAGCGGGGACATCCGTCCGGATTCAGGCGAGATAGTCTTTGACGGTCACCACGTCGAACTGCGGTCAATTGTTGAGGCGAGGCGGATCGGTCTAAGTGCCGTTTATCAAGAATATATGCTTGTTCCCGATCTTACAGTCGCTGAGAATATCTTTCTTGGATCCGGCAAGTTTACAATCAGCAGAAAAAAGATGAACAGCGAGGCTTCGCGACTGCTTTCCAAATTTGGTCTAAGCTTTGATCCTTCGTCAAAAGTCTCTTCACTTTCATCTGACGAGCAGGCGCTGCTGGAGTTTGCAGCTGCTGTCTTTTCGGAGCCCAAAGTTCTAATGATCGATGATCTGTTCTCAGTTTTGCAGACAGAATCCAGGAAGCGGCTTCTCCAAATGATTGAAGTGATCAAGAATAAAGGAACCGCAGTCCTTGTTGTAACCACCGATCCAGACTTGATGCTAATGGCAGATCATCTCCTTTTTATGGACGAGTCGGGAGTTGAGTACCTACCATGCCCGATCGAAAGGGGAGCGATACTTGAGAGAATCGGAGCCTCGAGCGATTCTCAATACTTCCCGCAGAAGGAGAACTGCTGATTGAAATAAGTAACCTTGCCGGTTCAGGGCAAGATCTCAGTTTGAAAAGAGGAGAGGTTCTGAATATCTTTTGTGAAAGTGGAGAGCTGGTGAGAGCATTCACACGAGCTATGATCAGACAGGATCCTTTTACAGACAACTCGGTCCCTTTATTTAGAGAGGCGAAGAGTTTCTTCGATAGGTTTTCCTCCAGATCGTCTTCTACTCCAGCCGAAAAGTATTTCTGCTCAAACCTTAAGAATACAGGACTTGTTTCTCAGGTGATGCTGAAGAAATCGGGGAGTTTCAAATCATCCAAGTCACTCAAGAAAAGCTTCATTCTGAACAAGGAGAGCGTTGTTTCAGTCAAGAGTTTTCTTGCGGGTCTTGAAAGAATCCCGGGGTTCTCCGGCCTCGTGTCTGAGGAAGACAAAAAGCTTTCTCAGTTGAGGTTCGATGCCTGTGATCTCTATGTATTCGTAAGACCCCTGCTGGGGCTAGATCCGGTTTCAGTAAATGCTCTTTCGACCGTTCTTCAGGAAATTGTAAATAGATCTAAGGCCGCAGTAATTATCTCTGACGAGGCCGGAAGCAGTATGTTGAGCACGAGGAAAATGAGGAGCTCCGAATGAATCCCGACTTCTCTTATGAAAAAAAGAAGATAGAGTTCTCCAGTGGTTATATATTCAAAGGTAAACACTATCGGTGCTCTATCATAAAGTATGCTTCTCTCTACAAGAATTGTACAAAGGGGACAGAAAACGTAGAGATCTATCATTTTTCTCCAAGAGAACGCTCTGTCGGCTCGATACTGATACTTCACGGTTTGGGCACAGTCAATATTCCCTTCCTCTTCTGGATGGGAAGCCATTTGGCAAGTGCCGGTCTCCAAGCCTCTGTGATGATTCTTCCGGGAAACTATACGAGAACGGCAAGTGGTTCTACTAGCGGAAAGGACTTTTTCTCGCCTGATTTGAGAAGGCTGACAGCGTTCTGGGAACAGGCCGTTGTAGATACCATGACGACCATAGATTTGCTCCAGCAAGAAAACATCTGGTGGGACAATAACTGCCTTTTCGGCTATTGCCTCGGAGGTATGGTCTCCACAATAGTCAGCGCAATTGACAAGAGAATAAACGACTTGATTCTGATGACCGTTGGAGGCAACATCGCCAAGATAATCTGGCAGTCCCCAGTGCTGAAGTCAATTCGCCTGTCACTTCGAAGCGGTTCCGGTGAAGAAGGTTATCTCAACGATGAGAAGAGACTCAACGCGAGATTCAAAGAAGACTCTTTGGCAGTCAAGAAAATGAAGAGTGCTTCGGAGTTACTGGAATCCGATCTTCATCCCCTGTTCAAAATTGATCCCCTTGCTTATGCCCGGTTCAATGATAGCGAAAAAGTGACCATGATCGAGGCGCTTTTTGACAAAGCCCTTCCAGTACAGACGAGAAAACAGTTATGGGAGGCTTTCGGCCGACCCAAGAGATACATAGTGCCGATTGGACACGTTTCCTGGTTTCCCTTTGAATATGCTCTTGGAAAGTACATTCTGAAGAAACTGGGGATCAAAGAGGCAAGAAAAAAGATGCGCCTTCTGGAGAGTACCAAACCTACTGAATGATTGTGAACCTCAGAAAGGGCTATCAACTGTTTCCTGGTTGATCATCACACACAGTGGATAGCCGATGTAGTGATCAGGCCTTTCGATTCAGGAAAAGCTGCTGTATCAGGTCTCGCTTCAGATGACAGAGTGTAATCGTTCTGAGGATTGAATGCCCTTTCACATTGGCCAACAACGAAGAACCTCTTTTCCGACAAGTAACATCTAGACTACGTGAGCTTGTCAGAGAATAGAATACACATAAATGAAAAATCTCATACGTTCAAGAAACTGACAAAGGAGTCAACCAGCCCGGGATCGAACTGCTTTCCAGAACATCTGCGCAGCTCTTCGATTGCCTCTTCGGAGGATACAGGGTGTTTGTATGGTCTTCCGCTTGTCATAACGTCGTAAGCGTCTATTATTGACATGATTCTCGCTAGAAGGGGAATCGATTCGCCAACCAGCCCTCTGGGATATCCTGAGCCGTCCCACCATTCATGATGACTCAAGATCTCATCCGCGATTCCCACCAGCTCGGGCGAAGAGAGGGCGATTCTAAATCCCGCTTCGGGATGGGACTTGATTTTCTTCCATTCTTCAGAGGTCAGACTGCCGGCTTTGGTGAGTATCTCCTCTGGGACTGCTATCTTTCCAATATCGTGCAGAGCGCCAAGGAGCAGAAGATTATCAAGTTCCGTTTCAGATAATCCGATGAACTTCCCGAAATCCCTGCTGAGAGTCTTGATCCTTTCCGTGTGTTCTTCCGTCTCATAACTCTTGTTAAGCAGGCTCTTCTCAAGGACCTCGACCGTTCTGCTTCTCATAGAAATGTTGTTAAGGAGCTTGTCTCTGTACATTTTCTCTTCGGCAGAAACAAGCGTCTCGCGAAAATCCTGATCGACGTCGGATTTTGTTCCAATCCCGAATGAAACGCTAATCGGCAGATCGAATCCCGTTATTTGAGCAAGGGCCTTCTTGATTCTGCTTACAAGAGATTCCGCAGACTGAGTGTTGGTTTGGGGAAGAAGCATTATGAACTCGTCACCTCCCCATCGGGCAATAATATCGTCAGATCTAATAGAGGACCTCAAGCATTCGGCTACGGCTTTCAGCAGCCTGTCACCTTCCAGATGGCCGAAAGCGTCATTAACAATCTTCAGTCCATTGACGTCTCCCATAACTATGCTCATTGGCATTTGACGCCTCACATTCAGTCTCTCCACCTCTTCTTCGAAGAAAGGTCTGTTGTAGAGAGAAGTAAGGGAGTCATGGAAGGTTACATAGTGAATCTCTCTGTCTGACCTTATTCTGAAAATCGCTTCGACTGCATGAGCCATCATTGTTTCGACAAGTTTAACTTCCTCCTGTTTCATAGGAGATTCATGGTACGACACGAAGGCGCCTATGCTCTTCATTGGAACTATGGAAATCGATACGCTGCAATCGGGGATTACTTTGCGAAGTGAAGCGGCATCTATGAACGTTGAACTCCCGCTCTCTATAGAGTCTCTCAAGATTCCGCTCCTGAAAAGGTAGCCTTGGAGGGGTGAAACCTCCCCTTCGGTTTCAAGAGTTACGAGTTCCTGATTGTAGAATAGATACAGTCCAAACTTATCCATGCCGAATATGTTGACTGAAGCGTCAATTATCGAATGATATATCGTGTCCTCTTCATTTGACTTCTCCATCTTCAGGGCAACATCGTGGAGTTTGGACACTTTTTCTTTCGTCTTTTCCAGTTCATCTTTAGCGAGTTTTTCGTCGGTTATGTCTCTGATCGCGCCGCAAATGTTTTTGATGTCGGAAGCTCCGTCTGAGTAACTCGGTCTTGAGAACTCGTTTACCCATCTCAAAGTGCCGTCTTTGCGGATGATTCGGTACTCAAGTTGCTGACTGTTGCCAGACTTCACGCTCTCCAAATGTCTCCTGTAAGAATCGAGATCGTCGGGATGGACTATCGACTCCCAGTTAAATTTCTGAAGTTGCGGTTCGTCGATACTGTATCCACTGATCCTTTCGTAGGAGTTGCTTCTCCAGACTTCTGGATCTCCCCCATTGTCTGAGTATTCAACCTCATAGTAGTAATCGGATATTGTTTCAGACATCGATTTGTACCTCTTTATGGAAAGCGAGAGCTGAGCTTCAACCAATTTCTCTTCTTCAAGCCTTTCACTCAATGAAGCCGTTTTCTCCCTGACCTGTCTTCTCAAAGCTCTATTCCATAAATACATACCGCCAAGTACCAGAAGAATAATCATTCCACCAGGAAGAAAGAAGAAGAGAAAAATCTGCCAGAAGCCGCTTTTTTCCGTACCGTTAATGCTTCCAAACCACTTGTTGTAGATTCGTCTGTATTCACCATTTGAAGAGATTATCGAGAGCCCTTCATTTAGTAAAGAGAGCAACTCTCGATCTCCCTCTCTCACTGCGAAACAGTATTCGAGCCGGACAAAGGGATTGTCGGACATTACAACATCCTCAAAAGAGAGTTCATCAATCAGAAAGAGTCCCTGTAAAGTACCGAGCAATACGGCATCAACCTGCCCTTCATTAAGCATCCTGAGAGCGATCTCAGGATACTCAACTCTCACGATTTCACTCCCAACCAGCTCGTTGGAGGCAATCTCGTCCATAACGTCGCCCTTCTGCACGGCTATTCTCGACTCTCTCAAATCATTCAACGAAGAAAACTTGCCGGCAAGTTTTTTGGAGAAGATGGACCCATGAAGGACTATATGTGGATTGGAAAAGTCTACGAGCGAATCTCTTCCTTCTGAGTAGTACATTCCGAGCAAACCGTCAATTTGACCACTCTCAAGCGTGGTCCGCGCGATAGTCCAGGTACGCAGTTCTATCTCTATTTCGAAATCGAGAGCTTCGGAAATCGCCCTGAGGATATCAACATTGAATCCTACTGGAATTCCTCGTTCATTCTCATATTCAAACGGCGGATAGTCAATATCACCGCTGAATCTGTACTCTGCTTCAGCAAAAACGACCAGAAAAACTAAAACGAAGAAAGCAGTTGATAATGCTTTTCTCATAGCACTCTCCCAGAAGAAGATAATCTTCCTCAGAACCAACTATAACATTATATGGCAGAAATAATCGAACATCTTCGGGAGAGGTTTCAGCAAACAGTCGACCGGCGGACCAATTATTCTTGCCCCAAGCTATTCTGTGCAATAATGGAGAGAGGTGATTGTTTTGAGTAGAACTCGTGGAACCGTTGATATTGGCCTAATCATAGGAGTACTCGCGATAGCGGCGCTGGGAATTCTTTCCTATCTCTTTCCTACGGCGAAAATTCCCGATCCCGGAGGAGAGTATGAAGTGGGTCTCCAGGTAGTCGAACTAAATGATGAGACGAGGTTTGACCCCTTTTCCGATGTCGAAATGACCAGGCGGCTAGTTATTGATATATGGTATCCGGCAGATGAGACTGAGGGTAAGAGAAGAAGTCCGTGGTTCAGGAGTCACAGGCTGTTCGTGAATAGCCTGGCTGACAACTACGATCTTCCTCCCGTATTATTCCAGTTTCTGAGATCAGTCAAGACGAACTCTTTTATAAATGCCGTGCCTTCTGAAGACGCGAAAAACTTGCCCGTGGTCATCCTGTCCCCGGGAACTCCTGCTATTGTTCCACTGTATTTTTCTTTTGCAGAGTATTTGGCCAGTAGAGGGTTCATCGTGATAGGAGTAGAACACCCCTATGGAGCGGCGGTGGTTGAGTTTTCCGACGGCACGCAATTTCATTTTGACAGGGAAAGGGTGATGGACCTTCCTGGCGTCGAGACATTCGAAGAAGGGGTCAGACTTTCTATGCAACTGATGGCAGAAGACCTCTCCTTCGTGATAGATTGGTTAGCACGGTTAAATCGAAGCGACCACGAACTAGCGGGAATCTTCGATACTAGTAGACTGGTAGCATTTGGTCATTCGGGCGGAGGAGGAGCAGTCTACTTTGCTTCAATCAATGATCCAAGGATTAAGGCACTGCTCTCATTTGATCCTGCTCTGTTTGCAATGAGCGATGAGGAGATAGAGAGAGGGGTTGAGATTCCCTCATTGATTATGGAAACCGACGAATGGAAGTATCGTGAGGAATCGGGAAGAATCTCTGACATGATAGAGTCCAGCTCCGTTCCACCCTTTCATATAAGGATACCAGAGGCCAAGCATCCCGACTTTGCAATGTTGGATCATCTTTCTCCGTTGGCCCGTTATTTGGGATTTACAGGTTCATTCATGAAGGATGGCGGAGAGGGCTATCTTTACAGAGCAATTTACAGCTTTATGCAATATGTCTTTGAAAACCATAGCAGAGAAGAACTGCGTTCAACTCTTCTTCAAAGAGAGGACGTTCGAGTCTTCGAGGGCCTGAATGAAATACTCAGATAGGCTTTTTTGGGTATCAGAATTATTTTGATGAACTTTGGCAAGACCGCGTGAGGATTCCGAGTGATAGGGAGTCCTAGCCCGAAGAAGAGCATTATCTAAGAAAAAAGAAGGGAGCGGTATCCTTCCACAGGGATGATTGTGTTTGAAAGAATCGCTTGCGTTCGTTGCTGGTTACAACCCTGAAGTACGATTCTATTCATATCCCACTAACGAGCCCAAAGAGGTGCCGCGTCCTGAGAGGAGCTTGCGCCAACTTCCATTAAGCCTTGAAAGGTAAGTAAAAGAAAGAACAAATCCCTACGAAGTTCGTTATTAAGAAGGTCAGCAGCTATCATGACGTAAACTTTATGATTCGTGCTGCCAAAATGTTCTGTCCTTAGTGTTTTCTTCTTGAAGGAAGATCTCGAATCAAAGATTTGCTACGGTTAACGATCTATAGCTGAAAGAGCGAATTTACGGACACCGGTGTTAGAATGGCGAAGGATGGTACTGGAACAAAAAGTAATTCGCCTCAATTGGACTTTCATAATAGATTGTGCCAACCGATAGGGAAAAGTCGCGAGTGTGTTCCGTAACTTCCAATAATAATTGAGAATTCTTACTCTGAAAACTACGATTGGAGGCGTTTTACGGTGATCAAAGATGATAAGACTGACAAACCGGCCATACTCGAGACTGTTTTCGACTTGCTCAGGAATTTTACGCAGTTTATCTCCTACAGTAACGAGGCTGCTGAACTCAAGACAATGGAATTTTATTTACTTCTATATATTGGTCTCAAGGGTCCTCAGAACATGTCTGCCCTTGCAAAGGCTTATTTGATGACGAAGAGCAATATTACAGTACTGGTGGACGATCTTGAAAACAAGAGTTATGTTGGACGGGAGAAATCCGAAAGAGACAGAAGAGTAACGATAATCAAGCTCACACGGAAAGGAGAAGCTGTCTTCAAGGAGTTTTCGAAAAACTTCTCAGAGTTGATCGATATCTTCCTGGAAAACGTGCAGGAGGATGATCTCGTTGTCATGACTGATGGTTTCGAGCGAATAGCACGTCTTGTTGTCCAAAGAGGATTGAAAAGACGTAAAAGTGGCTCTTGAAGATCAAAAGAACTTGACACGGAGTAAGAAGTCGCATACGCAATGTCCTATGCAGGGATCTCGCTCCAAAAAACTGCCGTTCGCTTAGGGACAAGAACCCGCTGATCGCCGTGAAAAACCGAGAAAGAGCATTTCGAGACGCCCGCTTCGCTCACGAGAAGACGAGAAATATCGATGCAAGTCTGCTTAAGCAGGCCAGTCTGGCTTCGCCCGGCCGGTCTTTGCTTGGCAAAGGCCAGTTCCGCTTCGCGGGAAGAAGAGCCGATTCTAGGAGCGGGTTACAGAGAACGGGTTAGAAAGCTCGGGTTGATAGAAGCGGGTCATCACAATCGGACAACATGCAACATAACACTTGCAGCTGTTTCAAGGACCGAGATCCTGGACAAAGTCATTCCAGGATGACGCAAAGCAAGAAGGGCCATCATTCCGTTCATAACTGGCTAGAGGCCAAACGCTCTTGAATCATGACCTCGGCCAGGAACTAAGAACAGATCCTCGCTCTGGAACGAAGAACATCTTTCTTTGCCAACCCCCAACCCCGGTCTTTCCAGCGTGCAGCGTCTCTTAGCAAGCGACAAGCGGCTCTTCTCGGCTAACGGAGAACCGTTCAACGGCCAACGAGTTTGTGTTGTTCTTCCGACCTCCGACTCCGTACCCCAATCCCCGTTCTTGTTATTCTTACTCAACTCGGAACTTGCAACTGACCTTTCGCTCTTTCCTACCCCCTACCTGCTTACCCCAACCTCGGTTTTCAAAGGCCCAGATCCCGGATAAGGTTCGAAATGACAGTATTATGCGATTCCGAAAACCTTGCTTCTCGCCTGATGCATTAGCTAAATATCAAGCAAGAGACCGTCACTTGCCACAGAGATTCCGAATCGCCCGTAAAACTCTTCGAGATCTCTTTGCGGTGGATTTGGATAGTGAGAAAAATGATGAGCTACTAAGAGACTACTGCCGTCTATTATCCCTATCTCCCTCATTTTGTGCATTGTAGTGATTACCTGTTCCGCGGTGTGATGGTAAGGAAAGGTAATCTCCTTCATAAATCCTAGAGTCGAATCTAATGCGACAATATCTACCGGGTCGTCGAGAAATTCTCTCAACAGCTTAAGTGAAGATTCATCAATCGGTCCTGTGTCGGTAGCATAAAAAAAGGATTTGCCCCCTTTTTTGAGCAGGAACAAATAGGGCTGCTCGCCCTCCTTCACTTTGTGAACGGCGGGTACGGGGAAGATGCTGCACCCATTTACCACGACTTCCTTGTAGGGTTCTGCTTCTATTAGCACTGTCTTGTCCGGGTCGAAGTATAGCGAACTGGAAATCATTGAGAGAACCGTTGAATTCGCCAGAATAGTTAATGTGGGAAGTCTATCATATGAAGCGTTGTATCTGTTCATTCTGTAACCGAAGTTTGGCAAATAGAGATGATCTGAATGGGAATGAGTTATTAACAGCGTCTTCACATTGAAAAGTGTGACTCCGGCTTCATGAGCTCCGGCCATAATATTTGGTCCGAAGTCAATTAATAGATCGTTATCGACATGCACGGCCGAAGTGAGCCGGAAATTCCTACTACCGGCTTCCATAACTTTTCTGCAGTTCTCGCAGTCACAAAACACATTCGGATGTCCCTCGTATGCCGCTGTTCCAAGAAATACTACTCTCATGCTCCCTCCTTTTCTTCTGATGGTTCGTCAGTCAGTGAAACCCGAGGTACTCCATCGTTCAAAACAATCTATGAACAAAACAGCTACTCCTTTTCCGTTCTCTTCCTCAAAATGCTTTCCCTCAGTAAATATGCTCTTCAGCTCTTTGAGCAAAAATCGGCCACTCTCTTCCCCAGCCACTGAGCAAGACCACAGAATCATTTCGTGAAAGGGCTCAGGAAGCTTTCGGTTTCTTCAGAATCCTTCTACCGACTTTGATTGCTTCTGCAGAACCAGTTTAAGGCAGTAAAATGTGGGACTCTTTCCAGATCTGACGACCGGACTATCTTTCCAAGTCATGCACTAGTATCCGGTACATCTTCTTTGCAAGCTCATCGCCTAAGTTGGTTAAAGACATCGTAATTGCCTTCAGGTTTTATAGATTAAGCTCACTAAGAGTTGTTTGGTTCAGCCGACGATCCTTTACCGCGGCCTCACCAACCTACTGTGAAGAATCTACTGGTCATGAAGGCTGGTGGAGGCAACGCTTTCCGACTGAGACTTTGGCGTCATGCCCTCCGGAAAGGCAGACGAACCTTGCCAGGTTGCCGACAGGGTCTGCAAGTTCAGTAAACAGCACTCCATTGATCGATATTTCTCCAATTTCACATTGAAAAGCCTGGAGCTTTGCCCTTGAACAAACATGGCTTTGGTCAATTCACCTAAGAGTCGGACATTCTTTCTTGGGTCTCAGTCAGGAGTTCTCTAAGATTCTATTCTGTTCTTTCCCTTGCTCTTCGCTTGATACATAAGTTTGTCAACTCTAAGCAGTAATCCTTGAGCAGATTCAGACTGCCATTCTGTCACGCCGGCACTGAAGGTAATCGGTAGATCATCCGTTTCCTCAACCGAGTTTCGAATTCTTTTCGCCGTAGAAGTCGCGCCTTCCAGAGCAGTGGAAGGTAGTAGTATTACAAACTCTTCTCCTCCATACCTGAAAGCATAGTCAATCTTCCTTATTTCTGAGACGATAAGCGAAGAAAAGATTTCGAGTATCTCGTCTCCCTTCAGATGGCCGAGCCGGTCATTGAGCTCCTTAAAGTTATCTATGTCAAGCATGATAATTGAGAGCGCATCTCCGTATCTCCTGGCCCTATTTATTTCGTACTCCACTACTTCAAACATCTTCTTCTGGTTCATAAGGCCGGTTAAGGGATCTGTCTCGGTTCTTTGCTTCAGGAGATCGTTAGCAGACTTCAATTCTCTTTGCATGTTCATGAGCTCTTCGTTCTTTCTGTCGATCAGTTTGTTGGCTTCTGAGAGCTCTTTGTTTCTTGCAGTCATGTTCTCAATTTCCCTTAGCTTCTGCATAGCGGCAAATGATGCTCCCAGCTTTGCAATCACTCTGGCTTCTTCTTCCCTGAATATCTCGGAATTCAATCTTGCCATCTCCCTGTACAGTTCCAGGGCTCCCTCAACATCACCTTTCGCCTCCTGGATCTCGGAGATAGCCTTTAGCTTTTGAAAGATTTCGGATTTGTTCCCCTTCGATCTGTGATACTCCAGTGAATCTTCGAGAGAGGCCAAAGCAGAATCAAAGTCTCCCGTCGCCTTGTAGTATTCTGCTTCGTAACGACGAATTTCTGCAAGAGAGTAATCATCACAATTTTGGTTTGCTACCTCACGGGCTTTCCTTAGGAGGTCAACTGCCTCATCCTCTCTTCCGGTATACAGGAAGATGTCGGCGAGGTTCATATAGCTGTTGGGAAGATCTCTCTTAAGAGAGTTTCTCTCTTTGATTTCAATCGACTTTCTGATGAACTGGGCACCTCTACCATCTTCTGTAATGTTTTCGATAGCTATTCCCTTATTGTTGAGATACTTGGCAAGAGATAGCTCGTCGTTGTCCCTTTCGGCAAGGCCAATCGCCTTTTCCGCATATTCCAGCGATTTCTCGTAATCTCCCATTTTCAAGTAGACGCCGGCGATGTTGTTGTAGATCATCGACAAAGGCTTTTCATCTCCCAATTCGTTGAAGACGTCAATTGCATCGGAAGCATATTCGAGAGCCCTTGAAAACTCGCCCGATTGACAACTGATTCTTATCATACCGTTGTAGGCAAGACCGAGCTCCCGGGAAGTCTGTCCACGGAATTTCTCAAGTTCTCTGCTCACAGTTTCGAAGGCGACTAAAGTCTCTCCCGAGTTAAGCAGAGCTTGCTGGAACTTTCTGAGAAGCGACAGCCTTTCCCCGACACACGACTCATCCTTCGAAAGATATTCTTCATAGTAATCTGTGTAGCTTTTCTCGTAATCTGTCTGGCCCATTTCATCCACCTTTCTCAAATAGCCGCTTCACTTATCTGGAGTCTGTCCTTTCCCCTTGCTTTTGCTTCGTAGAGCAATTTGTCCACAATGGAGATGAATTCGTCAGAGGACTCACCTTTCCACTGTCTTGCACCTGCACTGAAAGAGACAGGTATTTCAAGATGCTCCCGAAGAGACTCCTTCAATCTTGAGTAGACATCCGTCGTCCTTCGCATATCCGCCGAAGGAAGGAGGATTAGAAACTCCTCGCCACCGTATCTGAAAGCGAAATCATTCTTCCTTATAGACGATCTAATCAGTTTCCCTATGGCAGCGAGTAGCTCGTCGCCCTTCAAATGCCCGTAAGAGTCATTGATTGATTTGAAGTTGTCCAGGTCAATCATTATCATTGTAAGGGGAGTTTCGTATCTCTCTGCTCTGGAGATCTCACTGTCCAGTACTGATTTCATCTTCCTGTGATTCAACAGCTCGGTCAGCGGGTCAGTTTCCGCTTGCTTTTCCAGAAGTTTATTGATTTCCTCCAGCTTGGCTTTCATTTCCTGGAGTTCGTTGTTTTTCTCGGATATCTCTTCATTGACAGTTCTGAGTCTCTTGTTTTGCTCGGCAAGGTAGTTAATTTCCTTCAGTTTTTCCCTCGCCTCGAATGATGATTCCAGCTGGGCAATCGACCTTGCCTGTTCTTCCTTGAAAATGCTCCGGCTTAATTCCGTGATCTGTTTGAATATGTTTAAGGCATCTTTCGAGTCTCCCATCAACTCATATACTGAAGAGATGTCGTTCAGCACTCCCAGCAATTCAGTCTTGTTACCATTTTCTTGATGGTATTCCCTGACTTGCTCAAGCAGGTTCATAGCGGAGGCGAGATCTCCCTCGCCTTTCAAGAAACGGGCTTCGTATTTCATGGTCTCGGCAATTGCATACTCGTTTTCGGTCGCTTTGGCGATTTTCCTGGCTTTTTCGAGAAGCTCTGCTGCTTCTGCTTTTCGTTCCGAATCGTAATACAGTTCGGCAAGGTTCATATAGCTGCTGGGGAGCTCCGTATTCATACTGTGCTTTTCCTTGATCTTCACTGCCTCTTCAAGATAGGGAATACCCGACTCTCCTGTCTCTCCGTTTTCATGAATAATAGCGATATTATTTAGGCAGCAGGCGGCATTGATCTCGTCACCGTTTTTCTTGGCCATTTGAAGGGCCTTGTTTGCACACATCAACGCCTTGTCGTAGTCCTTCATTTTGAAGTAAAGTCCCGAAGTGTTAATAATGACTTTCGTGAGCAGTTCTCTTTCATTCTTTTCCGTGCATATAACCTGGGCCCTCTTCGAGTGTTCTATCGCGCTCGCGAAATCTCCAACAAGAGTACTCAGTTTAATCATCATATTCAACAAAATGGCCATCTCTACTGTCGAGTTGTCTTCAAATTTCCTTAGCTCTTTCTCAAGAATCTCATGCGCAGCGAGAGTCTTACCCTGACCATTAAGGATGAATACTGCTTCCTTAAGATATGATAACCCCCTTGAAGGTTCGTCCTCAGGCGTAGACATGTATTGTTTGAGCAACTCGACAACTTTGTTCTTATTTTCTTCCATATAGTCCCCATTCCTCTGAAAAACCTTAGGTTGCAGTTCCAATCAGCGGGCAAATCGAGACGCCTCTTCCGTCAGTGGTGCTGGAAATTATGTACTAGACATCAAACGGTGGGGTTTCTCGATCACCACTATTCCAATATACCGTGATTACTTCGAAGTTGGCAAGCTTCTTCTCAAGTATCACAGTAATTTCTTCATCCATTATCTTCATTCTGTTGTAGTTGGTAATCTCTACTTCACGGCCCTCTTTGAGAACTCTCAGTATCCTTTCCGGCTCGATATCTCTTTCATTCATTCTCAGAATCGCATGCTGACTGAAAGTGATCTCACTCTCTTCCTCTTTCTGTTTTCCATCGTCTTCCCTGCTCAAGTACTTTATCAGAAGTGCAGTGACTATCACAGCAAAGATCACAGCCATAGTGAAAAGCATAGTTGCCTCCAGACATCCGGATATTA
>Ga0172377_10003180_pt1 | contig 16849 bp, 18 predicted proteins | sample Pumphouse3metaG_FD_119749 | JGI IMG/M metagenome (GOLD analysis project Ga0172377, IMG submission 119749) | Leachate microbial communities from a municipal landfill in Southern Ontario, Canada - Pumphouse #3 metaG | ecosystem: Engineered > Solid waste > Landfill > Unclassified | place: Canada...
CGATTGTGAGGCGCAATTTGCAGTGTCTGTTTGTCAAGAACATAAAAAGCATTGAGCTTAACGGGAAATTCATTGATGTGTAGTCCGGTTTCGCCGATTCCTTTTAAGTCGATATCGGTTACAGTGACTTCCAAAAAATCGAGATATTTGGGATTAGCGGTATTGATGACAATCCGGTTGATGAGTTGTTTTTCATCAAAGCCTAATCGCACTTTATCGCCGACTTTGACTACTTCCGCTTCCAATTCTTCTCCTGCCATCGAAACAAAACCCCCAAAGGGGAAGGCACGAATGGAAAAAGTGGTCTCTCCGAATTTTTTACTGAAAATCCGAGGCCCCATACCAAAGGAAAACTCGTGACATAGAATTCCCGCTCGACGTGCAAAAATAAAGTGGCCGAGTTCGTGGATACAAATCACAAGACTTAAAATCAATATAAATAAAAGAATGTTACCAACTGTTGTTAAGAATTCAATCATCGTCAAAATCTCCTTGTTATTTCAAAGTGGTTATTAAGATAGCTTCTTTGACTGTGGCATCGGTTATAAGCAAATCATCCACAGTTGGATTAGCAATATTAGTGACTTGGTCCATTTGACCACGAATAATCGTCTCAATCTCGAGAAAGCTAACTTTGTGTTCAAGAAACAATTGTACTGCCATCTCGTTAGCGGCGTTTAAAACACATGGATATAAGCCACCTTTTTCCAAAGCTTCATATGCGTATGCTAAACATGGATACCGATGGAAATCAAGCGGTTCAAATGTAAGTTTACCTGTTTTCGCGAGATTAAGAGGCGGCACTGGATTTGCTTTTCGAAATGGATAGTATAATGCATAGCTAATCGGCAACCGCATATCGTGTTCCGCTATTTGAGCAATGATACTACCATCAATAAACTCAACAAGTGAATGCACATAACTTTCTTTATGTAAAAGCGTTTGAATCTTACTCCCTGATATACCAAACAAGTGATGAGCTTCGATTACTTCAAAGCCTTTATTCATCATCGTTGCGCAATCAATTGTGATTTTGGCTCCCATCGACCAAGAAGGATGTTTTAATGCAGCTTCGGCAGTAACTGTTGTCAATTGTTCCCGAGATAGGTCCCGAAAAGCACCCCCGCTTGCGGTTATAATCAAGCGTTTAACCGTATTCATATCTTCGCCTTTAAGACATTGCCAGAGAGCTGAATGCTCGGAATCAATGGGATATATTGTAACATGATGTTTTCTTGCCAGGGGCATAATCAAATCACCACCAATAACAAGTGTTTCTTTATTTGCTAAGGCAATTGATCTGCCAATCTCAATGGCTTTGATTGTTGGCACCAAGCCGCACATTCCTACTAAAGCATTAACGAGCAATCCGTTTTGGTCAAGGGGATTAAACGTGGCGGCTTTGACTAAACCAGCGGTATCTGATCCAATCTCTGTTTGCGGATAGCGGTTGCTTAAAATCTTAGCCGCGTCGGGTTGTCCCATCGCCACATATTCAGGACGATATTTTTCAATTAAAGTACTCATTCCATCCAAATCCGAATTAGCTGACAAAGTGACGATGCAAAAATCGTCCGGATTACGATCTATTATTTCTAAAACTTGCCGACCTATTGAACCGGTTGCGCCCAATAAATAAATATTTTTCATTAAAAGACCTCAATTAAGGCAAGAATCACCACAAAAACCATTGCAGCAAAGGTAGTGGAGTCAAATCGGTCCATAATGCCACCATGTCCGGGAAACAAATTGGAATAATCTTTTATTCCATATGTCCGCTTAAATTTTGATGCCACAAGATCACCGATTTGTGATAAACACGACAACAAAAGGGCAATGAGAATAATCCAATAAACCGGGAACCCATCACCGAAAACACCGCCAAAAATTCCATATAAGCTCGCAATTAAAGTCCCAAAAACCAATCCGGCAATTGCACCTTCGACACTTTTATTAGGGCTTACCAAAGGAATTAGTTTGTGTTTGCCAAACTTCATTCCAAATATAAAGGCAAACAAATCGGTGACCATAGCTGCTAAAATCATGAAAATGACGTATTTTATATCCAACATACGCAATAAAGCCAGGGCTGAAAATCCAAAACTACTATATATTATTGTCGTTAGTGCATTTCCAAAGTCGAGCCCATTAAAATCCTTGACAAAAATCAACATAATACCCAGAATAATGAAAGCCAAGAGCATAATTGGCAAAAGCACTGCTAATAAACTCAATTGATTACTGTAAATGATCACGAAACTCAAAATTCCTGTCAAAATTATCGTTAATAAGTCAAGCCATAATGGAAGTTTTTTGGCGATTTGAAACATTTTGCGAAACTCCCAGGCTGCTCCTATCGATAACAAAAGGCAGAATATATTAAATATCTCGTATTGGTCTCCCCATATCAAAATCGGAATCATGACAATAGCCATGATGAAGCCAGTTACAGTTCTTTTTTTCATATGTTCACCTTTTTATAGCTCCAAAACGACGATCGCGAAGCGAAAAATCCTTTATGGCTTTCATAAGCTCTTTTGGAGAAAAGTCTGGCCAATATGTTGGCGTGAAGTACAGTTCCGCGTATGCGGCTTGCCAAAGCATGAAATTGCTCAAACGTTGTTCCCCACTAGTACGAATCAAAAAATCGAGGGGAGGAAGATTTCTGGTCAATAAATGCGATGCAATCACATCCGGAGTAATCGTCTCAGGATCTAAATCACCATTTCTAACATTATATGCTATTGCTTTAACGGCTTCCGTCAGTTCATCATATGATCCATAATCAAAACAGATATTCAAAATTAACCCTTGTCGATCTTTCGATTCTGTAGTAATCCGTTCCATAATAGCAATGTTGACTTCTGATAATTTGGTTTTTCGACCACTAAAAATAACCTTAATATCGTTTTTTTGGAAATCGTCATGAAATTTAGTTTCGAATTCCTTTGGTAGAGTCATCAAATAATCAATTTCCCCTTGTGGCCGATTCCAATTTTCAGTAGAAAAAGCAAAAACGCTCAAAGCTTTAATACCTATGTTCTGACTCGCAATAGCAATCCGACGAATATTCTCAACTCCGGCTTGATGGCCAAATGTTCTTGGCATTCCCCGCTTTTTTGCCCATCTTCCATTGCCGTCAAGAATAATAGCAACGTGCTCGGGAATGATGATTGTCTCTGGCATTTTTTTTGAAATCATAACCCTCACCTCATAGCTTTATCAAAATTATACACCAAAACCCCTAAAGATTCTATGTAATTACCGTGAAAAAAATAAGACTATTGCTAGTCTTATATATGCATAACGTCTTTTTCCTTTTCGAAAGTCACGTGATCAATCTTTTCGATGAACTTATCCGTTAACTTTTGAACTTCATCCTGATAAATCTCTAATTGATCTTCGGTCATTAACTTGTCTTTTTCCATTTTCTTTAAATCCGCTATCGCATCACGACGAACGTTTCTAATGGCCACTTTATTCTCTTCTGCCAATTTGTGAAGAACTTTAACCGATTCTTTTCTTCGTTCTTCCGTCATCGCCGGAAAAATCATCCTTAGACCGTTTCCATCATTAGTTGGCGTTAAGCCCAAGTTCGCGGCAAGGATAGCCTTTTCTATTTTTGAAAGTACTGACTTATCATAAGGTTTTACATAAATCTGATTGGCTTCCGGAACCTGAACGGAAGCAATTTGATTTATCGGACTTTGGGCACCATAATAATCAACGGTAACTCGTTCAAGCATTTTGGGATTAGCACGCCCTGTTCGAATCGTCACAAACTCACGACGTAATGCTTCTAAACTCAACTCCATCTTTTCTTCAGCTTCCATAAGAATCATTTCTGGCATAATATCACCTCATATCCTCGTTTATCTATTATTTCTTAATGATAGTTCCGATATTTTCGCCAAGTACTGCTCGGCGAATATTGCCTTCAACATTCATGTCAAAAACGCAAATATCGATGTTGTTATCGTTGCAAAGCGCTGCAGCAGTGGAATCGATAACGTGTAATTCTTTTTTCAAAACTTCCGTGTGGGTTAGTTGATCGAAGCGAACGGCATCGGCATTTCCTTTTGGATCTTTATCATAAACCCCATCGATTCCATTCTTTGCCATATAGATGATTGAAGCATCCATTTCCGCAGCTCGAAGCGCTGCGGTCGTATCGGTGGTAAAAAATGGGTTTCCGGTTCCGCCGCCAAAGATAACAATCCGGTTTTTTTCGAGATGGCTTAAAGCTTTTCTACGGATATAAGGTTCAGCGACTTCTGGAATATTCAAGCTTGACAAAACCCGAGTATCGACTCCTAAGGCTTCTAATGAATTTTGCAATGCTAAGGCATTGATAATTGTTGCAAGCATGCCCATGTAATCGCCACTTGCTCGTTCAATTCCCATTTCATCGGCGAGTTTTCCGCGGAAAATGTTTCCCCCACCCACAACAATAGCAATCTCACAAATGCCAAGATCATAGGCTGATTTAATTTCACGCGCAATTTTTTTGACGGTTTTCGGATCAATTCCAATCCGGTTTTTTCCCGAAAGAGCTTCTCCACTAAGTTTGATTAGAATGCGTTTTTTCACCTATTTATCCTCCTGTTAATAGAAATAAAGGACACAAAAGTGTCCTTTTATTTATTGACTTGCGACATGACTTCTTCTGCAAAATTGTCATCGCGTTTCTCAATTCCTTCGCCGACAGCCATGCGATTAAAAGCAGCAATTGTTGCGCCTTTGCTTTTGACGTATTCAGCAACCGAGACATCGGGATTTTTGACAAACGGTTGATCAACAAGGCAAATTTCTTTTAAATTCTTCAATAATCGACCTTCGACCATCTTAATGATTATGGCTTCCGGTTTTGGTTTAACCGCGGTTGCATTTTCGTTTAAAGCTTCCGCTGTAAGAACGCTACGCTCGTGATCTAAAATATCTTTACTAATTGTCGTTTGATCCAAATATTTAGGCTTGTTAGCACAAACATGCATGGCAATGTCTTTTGCGGTTTCGGCGTCGCCACCGTTCATGACTGATAAACTGACGATTTTTCCACCCATATGTTTATAGGCGCCAAAAATCTGCCCGTCATTTTTTTCTACGACGAAGACGTTTCGTAAACTGATTTTTTCGCCAATGTTGGCAACCATTTCTAGGATTAGCTGATTGACGGTTTTGCCATCGTGAATCAAATTCAGGGCACAATCAGTGCATTTAGCATTTCCAGTAGCAATGATGTTTCCTATTTTTTCGACCATGTTTGTAAATTTCTCGTTTCGTGACACAAAATCGGTCTCGCAATTTAATTCAAGGAATAATGCTTTATTTCCGGTTATAACGATGCTGCAGAGCCCTTCCGAAGCAATTCTTGCGGCTTTCAGTTCAGCCTTAGCAATACCCTTTTCTCTCAGCCAATCAATGGCTTTGATTATATCTCCTTCGGTTGCGGTGAGGGCTTTTTTACAATCCATCATTCCGGCTCCGGTTTTATCGCGTAATTCTTTGACCATACTAGCATTAATTTCCATAATATTCCTCCTAATACATTATTATAATATTATCATATATACCATCTCAATGCAATTATGTAAAGGTATTTCTTTTAAAAAGGGAGCTATACGTAGCCCCCAGATATTGGTTATTTTAATGCTTCAATCAATTCGGCTTTGCGCATTTTAGTATAATTGGCAATTCCGCGTTCCTTAGCGATTGTTTTCAAGTCCGCTACGGTTTTGCTTTCCCAATTTTCGATGACAACTACCGGTTCTTCAACTTGAGGAATAACAACGATTGGAGTAGCTTCAATTTTTACTTCAGCTTTAACTACCGGTTTGGGCTGAATGACCGGTTTGACCGGTTCGACGACTTCTTCAATGACTTCGGGCTTTTCCGTTTCTTCAACGGGAGCAGTTTCTTCTCCGGTTAAGCCGCCATTAGCTTCAACAATCGCATCGCCCATCTTACCAACGATTAATTTAACTGATCTTAAGGCATCATCATTTGCAGGAATAATAAAATCGACTTCATCGGGATCGCAGTTTGTATCAACGATTCCAAAAACAGGAATGTGTAATTTTCTGGCTTCAAGAATGGCGCTTCTTTCTTTGCGCGGATCAATGATAAACAGTGCTTGTGGCAACGTTTTCATGTCTTTGATGCCGCCTAAGAATTTTTCCAAACGATCCATTTCTTTTCGTAAACCAATAACTTCTTTTTTCGGTAGAACAGCAAAAGTTCCATCTTTTTCCATCCGATATAAATCTTGAAGTTTCTTAATTGATTTCTTAATCGTTTTAAAATTAGTCAGGGTTCCGCCCAACCAACGTTTATCGACATAATACTGACCAGAACGAATTGCTTCATCGCGAACCGGTTCTTGAGATTGCTTTTTGGTTCCGACAAATAATACTTTTCCATCTGCAGCGACAATATCGAAGAGAGCCTTATATGCCGCATCGATGCAATCGCTAGTTTTTTGTAAATCGATGATATGAATGCCATTGCGCGATGTGTAGATGAACCTTGCCATCTTGGGATTCCATCTGCGTGTCTGGTGACCGAAATGCACGCCTGCTTCTAACAGGCTTTTCATTGAAATAACGCCCATTGCTTTGTAAATCCTCCTATTTTTGATTTGTGCCTCCACCGCTTTCAACGCTATTGCCACCAGTAACTGGCTCACGGCAAATCGCTCATCGGTGTGTGTATTTTTACGGCGTATCTATTTTATCAAATTTTGGTTGTTAAATCAAGCAATTTTTTCCGGTTTAAGCTACTTGCTTGAATAGATAAAAAAACTGTCGTGTCGACAGTTATTGACCGGTGCTCCCATATCCGCCACTACGAGCTTTTCCAGAAGGAATATCATCATCGGTTTTTAAATATTTTTGAAAAATTCCTTGGGCAAATCGTTCGCCGGCTTGAATAATGACTGTCGCCGTTGACATATTGTATAGTGTCAAAACGATATGCCCTTCGTTGCTTGGGTTATCGTAATAATCGGCATCAATGACCGCGACTCCGTTAACAAAAATACAACTTTTAGTCTGAAATAACGAACTGCGTGCAAATACAAGTAGCATTTCATCGGCGAGCATGTATGCTTTAATGCCAGTGGGAATTTTTCCCATCGTCTGTGGCGCAATTGTCACGGTTTCGGCTGCTTCTAAATCATATCCTGCCGATAAACTGGTTTTCCGTTTTGGTAATCTGATTTTTAGGTTCTCATATTTAGTTATAACTCGAAATCCGCGTTCCATTGACAATCACTCCTCATCGGGTTTATTTTGTGCCAAACAATCGATCGCCACAATCTCCTAAGCCCGGAACAATATAGCCGAGTTCATTCAAACAATCATCTACTTTAACAAGATAGATATCGACATCCGGGTGGGCATTGCTTAATGCTTTGATGCCCTCCGGACAACCGACAATTCCCACGAAGCGAATGTCTTTCCCACCCCGTTTTTTGATATTGTCGATAGCAACGATTGATGAGCCTCCAGTTGCTAACATTGGATCAACAACGAGTATCGTTGCTTCACTGACGTCGATCGGCAATTTGACGTAATATTCAATAGGACGCAAAGTCGTCTCATCACGATATAACCCAATGTGACCAATCTTAGCCGTCGGAATTACGTTTTGAATCCCGTCGACCATTCCAAGACCAGCACGAAGAATCGGAACGATTACGACATCCTTGGCTAAAACCTGGCAAATTGTTTTTGCGATTGGTGTCTGAACTTCTAAGGATTTGGTTGCCAAATCCCGGGTTATCTCATACGTAACCAGACTGCCAATCTCATTAATGTTTTCTCTAAATGTCTTTGTATCGGTATTTTTATTGCGAATGATGGCCATCTTGTGCTCAATTAAAGGGTGATTAATTATAACTACACGTCCCATTACTTGTTCTCCTTCTCATAATCGGAAATAATATCAATTCGCTTCTGATGTCTTTCCCCGCGCGAAAACTGCGTATCTAAAAAGATTGTCACAAATTCAATCACTTCATCCAAAGTGTTAGTACGTGAACCTAAACATATTATATTAGCGTCATTATGCTCTCTAATCGCTTTGGCGGCGAAAACTGATTGACAAACACCAGCACGGATTCCTTTGACTTTATTGGCGGCTATTGCCATTCCTACCCCGGTACCACAAATCAATACTCCCAAGTCCGCTTCGTGATTACTAACGCTCTTTGCGACTTTGAAAGCGTAAATAGGATAGTCAACTGAATCAAGATTTTTAGTTCCGTAATCAATTATTTCGATTTCTCGAGCTTCCAGTAATTCGATGATGGCACTCTTGAATACGTAGCCGGCATGATCGGCTCCGATTGCGATTTTCATGACATAATCTCCTTCTGATCGTCATTTTAAATGGTTTTGACGACGCTTTTGAGGGTTTTTCTCTAAATGTATTATAGCAAATCGATGCTTCTAATACAAACAATTTCCAAGAAATATCTTGGTAAGACAATCATTTATAAACATAATAATCCATAAAAAAAGGCACTTCACATCGAATTGCCTTTATTCTTGTGATACAATAATTGACCCCTGTCGAAGAGTCTTTCTTTGCATCGGATCATATACAGTCGATGCAATCTGAGATAAATCATCGCCGGTGACAATGTAATCAACAATGGCTTCATATTTTAAGGCTTCACGATACAACAATATCGCCGGTTCATGACTTTGATTTAAACTTGTGACAACCATCGGCCCAAAATGGGAAAGAATTTTTAAAGCTGTGGAACTGTCGGGGATTCTGATTCCCACTGTTGATCCCCCAGCTGTTATCAAATCGGCTACCAGAGAGCTTTTTTTTCCGATTAATGTCAATGCTCCTGGCCAATATTTTTTTCCCAAATCAGCCATAATATCGTAATTTGTAACAAGATATTGAACCTGATTAAGATTTGCGCATAGAATGGCCATTGGTTTATGATATTCCCGATTTTTGATTTCGAATATTCGTTTTACCGAATTCAAATCGTTGTAAAGACAACCAATTCCGTAAACAGTATCAGTTGCGAAAACGATTACTTTACCATCTAATGTTTTTGTTAATAGTTCATCGGTCGATAGAACCATATTGAGTTCCTTCTTTCACGATTGCTAAAATCTCCTCCGGATTGGTGACGATATATTTGGCGTCACCGGCCTGGAGTTCAGTTACTTTACGAAATCCCCATAAAACCCCGATTGATATTAATCCCGCGTTTTTAGCGGTCATCATATCCGTATAAGTATCACCGACATAAAGAACTTCTGTTTTTGATATCTGCAATTCGGATATCATTTCATTAACGGCTAGCGGATTAGGTTTTACTAGATATCCCGGTCGTTTTCCGTATACTCTCCCAAATTTAATATTAGGAAAATAGTAGTTAATAACCGTTTGGGTATCATGATCAGGCTTGTTGGAAAGAACATTTACAATCAAACCCAGATCATCTAGATTTTTTAGCAATTCCTGAATTCCGGGGTATGGTTTTGTCTTGATATGTTGCCTTCTAGCATAATTATCCAGATAACATTTTTTTAGACTTTCATGTAACGACTGATCAGCATTTTGAACCGAAATGGTGTTACGAATCAATTCGTCGACACCACTACCAACGAAATATTTATACTCTTCGACAGAAAAAGTACGCAATCCATTTTGCTGTAAAGCTAAATTCATGCTATCAGATATGTCATCGATTGTATCTAACAAAGTTCCGTCAAGATCAAAAATGATGGCTTTTATGTTTAACAAGAAGACACCCCCTATATTTCTAGCTTTTGTTGCTGTTCCAATAGCATTCGAATCGGTCTGTAAGTCTTTCGATGAATCGGACAAGGCCCGTATTTTGCTAACGCATCGAGGTGGGCCCTGGTTGGATAGCCTTTATGAATGGCAAACCCATACTCGGGATATTTCATATCCATAAGACTCATGTATTCATCCCGTGATACTTTTGCTAAAATGCTAGCGGCCGCAATCGAAGCTGATAATTGGTCACCTTTGACGATAGCCAAATAGGGAATAGATTGAGTCGATAAGGGCATCGCATCAGACAAGATAAAATCGGGAGATATCGTTAATGTATTGATAGCTTTGAGCATTGCTTTTCGAGAAGCTTGATAAATATTAATTTGATCAATTTCATTTTCAAAAACATAACCAATTCCATATGCTAAAGCATATTTCTTAATCTCGATGGCTAATTCTTCCCGTTTTTTTTGTGTTAGTTTCTTTGAATCATCTAGTCCTTCGATAACATGATTAGGATTCAAGATTACCGCTCCGGCAACGACCGGTCCAGCCAAAGGACCGCGACCGGCTTCATCGGTCCCGCAAACAGAGATTAAGCCTCTTTGATATAGATCATTTTCATATTCATACATAATCTTCGACCTTATCAAAACTGAGATTACCGATTTTTTGATGTCGGAGATCATCAAGAAAGATGTGCATAACTCGCTCATAATCAATTTGGTTGCCAGATAATAAGCATCCCCGATTTCGGCCAATAGCATCATATATATGCAAAAGGTCATTAAGATCGATTGTATCAATTTGATAGCGTTTTTCGATTAATCCTGGATAATAATGGGTTAGATACTTAATTCCATAAGCAACAATTTCCTCAAGTGGTAAGATTTCATCTTTGATTGAACCAATCAAAGACAATTTCATTCCAACATGGGGGTCTTCAAATTTCGGCCACAAAATCCCTGGATTATCTAGTAATTCCAGTTTATCACTGACTTTAATATATTGCTGAGCTTGTGTAATCCCTGGTTTGTCTCCGGTTTTTGCAGCATTGCGTTTGGCTAAGCGATTAATAAATGCCGATTTGCCAACATTAGGAATTCCTAAGACCATCGCTCGGTAGGCTCGTGGTTTCAACCCTTTTGCCGCTTCCTTAGCCACAATGTTAGCCAAGACTTTGTCACATTCAGGTAACACTTTTTTTATCGAATCACCAGCAAGCGAATTAGTGGTGATGGCGTTGAATCCCTGCTTTTTATAATAGTATAACCACTTATTCAACTCGTTTGGGTCTGCAAGATCGGCTTTATTTAAAATGATTAGTCTAGGTTTGTTTTTGATAATCTCGGCAATCACAGGATTGGCAGATGATTTGGGAATTCGGGCATCGAGAAGTTCAAATACGATATCAACAAGTCCCATTTTCGCTTCTACTAATCGTCTTGCTTTAGCCATATGCCCGGGAAACCATTGGATTTGTGCCACGCGATCCACCTCCTCACAAATGCATGCTTATTTTTTGGGATAGATTACTTTTCCTAACAACCGATTTTCATCAAAAAAACCCGTGATGCGACTGTCAATGGAATTAGTGGAATTATCGCCCATAATAAAATACTTACCTTCAGGGATAATACCATCAAAAGGAATGAATCCGACGGGAACATAATCATCGATTAATACTTCATTGATAAACACCCCGGTTGCATCAACTACTAAGTGATCTCCGGGTATGCCTTTGATTCGTTTAATCAATAATTGGGTGCCATCATCGACGATTACAACATCATTATTTGTATAAGTCTCGAAAAAATAATAGATAATCACGCGATCTCCGGGGTAATACGACGGTTGCATTGATTGTTGTTCGACAATTGCCGTGCTGAAAATAAACCCACTTGCAAACGTGATTACCGCCAAAAAAATCGGCACAACAGTCAATAAATCAAGTCTGTCAAACCTCTTTTTGAAGAGATTATAAGTAGCTGTTTGTTCTACTTCGCTTGCCTGTTTTCGTTGCCAATATTTAGTCATAAACCAAAGATTATAAATAATCGAAGACAAGACAATGCCAACCATGATGATACGAATTAACAATAGTTCGGAATCATCGCTTAAATAATTGAGAGTAAAATTAAAGATAAAAAGTTTCTCATTTTGGCTGAAAATGACGATTACTATCGCAATCGTCATTGAAATCAGAAAAATCAAAATGTTCTTGAATGACCGTCGCATTAAATCCTTGTTTTTGCTCATTTGATTGTCCGACGGTGTAACTAAAGTCGCACGGATTACTTCCGAATCCTGATTATCTAGCATCGATGCTCCTTATTTCTGATTAAGTTTTTCCAAAATTTCCTGCAAGCGCAGACTGCCAACCAATACTTCCCGCGGTTTGGTTCCCACATTACGTGATACGATACCATATAGTTCCAATGACGAAACAATCTGAGTAGCACGATTAAATCCAATTCCAAATTCTTGAGTTATTTTATTAAGCGAGCATTTTTCTTCGTTGACTACATATTTGGCAACAACCGGGAAAAGTTCGTCAAGTTCCGCTCCCTCTTCTACGGTTTTAGAGGCTTTGATTAAAGTATCGTGAGTAAACAAGTATTGTGGATATGCTTGTTTTTTAATGAAATCAGTGATAGTTTCGATTTCGTTGGGAGAGAGAAAAACTCCTTGTAAACGTCTAATTAAACCGTTTTCCGAAAGAAGCATATCCCCGCGTCCAAGCAGTTTTTCAGCTCCGGTAGTATCCAAAACAACCATTGAGTCAATTGTAGATGGCACTTTGAAAGCAAACCGCGTGGGAATGTTTGCTTTAATCGATCCTTTAAGAATATCAGCCGATGGCCTTTGGGTAGCTAATAATAGATGAATGCCGACCGCCCGCGATTTTTGTGTCAACCGGAGAATCGTATCTTCAACTTCCGGGCCGCCATTAAGCAATAAATCCGAAGCTTCCTCGACGATGATTACAAGTCTGGGAATTTTTTCAAATTCAATATCATGGATTCTGCGTTCATAATAATCTTTGACGTTAACCGCTTTAAAGCGTTTTAAGACATCATATCGTCTTTCCATTTCCGAGCATGCCCATTTTAACGCTTCAATTGCCGTTTTAGTATCATCAATGATCGGTGTTACTAAATGCGGAATATCTGCAAATTGTTGCAAATCAACTTTCTTGGGGTCAATTAATAATAATTTAACGACGTCCGGTTTGTCTTTGTAAAGAATACTAGCGATAATCGAAGCGATACAAACGGACTTTCCGCTTTGAGTACTACCCGCGACCAACCCATGAGGCATGGTTTCCAAGGAAGTATAAACAGGATTGGCATCAATATCCAGCCCAATTGCGACAATCAATGGATCTTTTGACTGGAGAAATTTCGGACTATCGACAACATCACCAAAACAAACCGATTCCCTAACCTCATTAGGAACCTCGATTCCGATAGTCGTTTTTCCAGGAATCGGGGCTTCAATTCGGATTGAATGGGCTGCGAGATTCATTTGAAAATTATCGGATATAGCGGTAATTTTCTTTGTTGGCACCCCTGCTCCGAGAGATATTTCGTATCTGGTTACCGTTGGACCTTTAGTGAAACTACTGACATCACCAATAATATCAAAGGAAAGCATCGTTTGATTGATAATGTCGATGTTTTTTTGAATCCAACTGGGGACGTCGACGGAACGTGGAGCTGATTTCTTCAAGATTGCTACCGGAGGTAATACATAATTATCGAAATTGGTAATCACTTGTCTTCTTAATAATTCTAATTTATTCTCATCTGGCCGATTGATATCGTTTTCTTCAAAGGTTTCAGGGATATCGTCTGTATTTATTTTTATATGTTCTTCTGGCTTTAAAATCGGCTTTGTCCCATTATATCCGAATAACGGATTTGCTTCTTCTTCATCAATCGGTCCGAATCGATTTGAATCCAAATCACCACTGTGTAAGTGGCTTAGTTCAAAATCATCATCAAGATTGATGGTATTAGTATCTAGTGGCGTACCTGTTTCTTCGTTTTTTCGCACCGTTTCAAAGAAATCACTGATTGACACTTGGTCCGTTTCCTGAATGTTTGGATTATTGGGAATGTTGGAATTGTCGGAGTTTTCTGCTTCCGCTTTTTTTGCTGCTGAATAATTAGCGTCTAATTCTCTGGCTAATATTTTGTGCTTGTCTGCATTACGGATGGTATTAAAGTCATAATAAGAATCACCATAGCGTAGTTTTGCCTCTTCTTTAGTTAACTTCTTATGTTTCCGGAAAGCGTCATATTTCTTGTCAATATCACCGGAAGCGCTGCGTTCAAGGGGAACAACAACTTCATCTTTAACATGTTTGCCGAAAATGGGCGAAACAAATTTTTGCTTCGACGTTTCTTTATCTGCCAATTCGGAAATCTTAGGGATAAAAAACTCGCGTTTGTCCGCGGTTCGCTCATTTCCTGGGATGATGCGATCCAATTTTGTTTTTTTCTTGAAAAAGCACATTGTTACCGCCTCTTTTTATTTGGTCTTTTGCTTACTCTCTTCTTCGGGAAGCGTTTCTGCTTCTTGAACGGCCTCATCAAATGCCTTTTCTAAGGCGGTGACATCTTCCGGTTCGGCAAACATTTTTTTGCTATAAAGTTTGTCGGTTTCCTCGCCAACAATCCTAATGATGAATTTGCATAACTCTTTAATAACCAGTGTCGTTGAAGGTTTCAAAGCTAATTTACGGAACCAGTAAATCGGATTAGCATAATTGAGAATTGCCGAACCAATAGTCCATATTTTGGAAATCTTGTACTCACGGTTGATTTTCATCAATTTACTATTGTCAATTGCTTTTTTCTTATTTAAAATATCCACGATTGTTGATATTTTATATTTTTTGAAGCGACCGATGAATTTGCCACTTAAAAGTTTATCGATTCGTTTAGTTATATAATAATTAAGGTCGATTACTTCTTGGGCTGATAATTCATATAATGGATATCGTGCCGTCGGAAAATAATACTTGGAAATTTCATTCATAAGTTCAAAGGACAAATCAAAAGCGACGCGGAAATACGCATTATCAGATACTCGCGATATTTCCGTGAGTTCCTTTTGTTTGTTGATGATTAACTCTTCGATTGCAGCCGCACTGAGAGGCTCTTGCTTACTGAAAACAATACGCTTTTTTTGTTTGTTCTGTCCGGAAATTAATAGCATTGCCACTGCCAAACTTAAAAGCACGAATCCAGTTCCCATTCCCAACAAAAAATTTATGATATCTTGCCATTCAATGGCTAACAACAAATAATGAAGACCTGAAATTGATATTCCTTCCACCATTTTAGTACCTCTCTATCGTAAAAATTATATAATATTATTGTCTATTAATCAATGGAATAATCGTTTGCATATTTTTCTGTTGTATGAGATAATTATTCAAAAAGGTGAATGATATGGACAAATATTTAATCGCAATTGATCTTGACGGAACCCTACTTTATGATTTCGATTCCTTGGACGAGTCGGTATGCCTGTTTATGCAGAAACTCCAAAAACTTGGTCATAAAATCGTCATTGCCACCGGTCGCCCGCTCCGAAGCAGTCGTTTCGTTTACGATCGATTTCTTCTCGACACTCCGATTATCAATTATAACGGGGGTTTGATTACCAACCCCAAAGACCCTTCGTTTCCACCGCTAAACTTTACCATAAAAAAAGAATACATCATTGATATCTTTGAAAACAATGTTCAATATATTCGAAATGCTTTCAGTGAGATTAAGGATAATATATACCTTTTTCGAGAAGAGCACGCAATTGATCCGCTTCTACATGTTACTCGCGAATCAGAGATTTTTCTAGGTCATTTAAAAGATACTTTAAAAGAAGATCCTAACGGTTTCATTATTATTGGTAAGCAAGGCTGTGGATACGCCATTGAAGATTATGTCAATGCCAAATATCAGGGCAAGGTTTTGGCAAGAGTATGGGACTTGAAAGGCGAATTTGATTCAATCGTCGAAATTTTTACGCCCGAATTTAACAAGGGAAAAGCTTTGGAGTATGTTAGTCGATTTCTTGGTTTTCCAAAATCACGGATTATGGCCATCGGTGATGGCCACAATGATATCGATATGTTTGAAAAAGCGGCCATCGGCGTTGCCATCAAAGGTAGTCATCCCGATCTTTTGAAAGTTGCAACTAAGATTCTCCCCTTTGATAGTACCGAAAACGCTGTCATAAGGTTTCTCAACGATTACTTTGATGTTGGCGAAACCTTTCAGTAATTGAATTCAAGTAATATAAAACCCCGTTGTACCTACTCCAAGCTTCGAGTAGTATTTCTCGGGGTTTTTCTTTATAACAATCTAGTAATGAAATCCACCACGCCCTTTTCCGGGTTGAGGATTAATTTTCGGAATTTCACCTGAAGCCATCTTTTCCAAGGTCGTCGGATTCATTCCCGACATCCGTTTCATCATCTGCGTTTGTTTTTCAAGCATGGAAATTAACCGATTGACTTCAGTTGTACTTCTTCCCGATCCTTCGGCCACCCGACTGCGACGCGAACTACTGCGTTCCAAAAGTTCTGGTTTGCGTCGCTCCTCTAAAGTCATGGAATGGACGATGGCTTCGATATATATTAATTGTTTATCGTCAACTTTATCAACGTTCTGTAGCTGCGATCCGCCAGGAAGCATTTTAAGGATTCCCGAAAGAGCGCCCATTCGCTTAACCATTTTCAATTGTTTTAATAAATCATTAAAATTGAAGTTCCCCGACATCATTTTTTCCATCATGGACATCGCTTCGGTTTCATCAATCGATTCGGTGGCTTTTTCAATCAGGGATAAAACATCACCCATGCCCAGAATTCGTGAAGCCATTCGTTCGGGGTGAAATACTTCAATTTCTGTTAGCTTTTCCCCCGTCCCGGAAAACTTGATCGGAATCCCGGTCATTTTTCGAATCGAAAGTGCTGCCCCTCCGCGAGTGTCACCGTCTAATTTAGTCAAAATACAGCCGGTTATTCCTAAAACGTCGTTAAATGCTACCGACACATTTACCG
>Ga0172377_10003181_pt1 | contig 16845 bp, 17 predicted proteins | sample Pumphouse3metaG_FD_119749 | JGI IMG/M metagenome (GOLD analysis project Ga0172377, IMG submission 119749) | Leachate microbial communities from a municipal landfill in Southern Ontario, Canada - Pumphouse #3 metaG | ecosystem: Engineered > Solid waste > Landfill > Unclassified | place: Canada...
CGCGTTTATTTTCTCAGACTTAAAGAAAAATTTGTCTCGAGTGGGAATTCGCGTTTATTTTCTCAGACTTAAAGAAAAATTTGTCTCGAGTGGGAATTCGCGTTTATTTTCTCGCATGTATATTATATTATATCTTAAGACTATAATTATATAAATAATCTTAATAATATATTTAATATAAATTTTTTTATAGTTTGTTTTTTTAATTTTAGAACTTTTAGATAGACTTTAAAAAAACATTTGAAAAAGACTTCTACCGAAACAACTGAATTTATATCTACTCAACAGCTAATTATACTTTAAAAAAGACTTCTACCGAAACAACTGAATTTATATCTACTCAACAGCTAATTATACTTTAAAGATCTATATATATTAATTAATGAAAAAGACAACATCTATTTGTTAATTTGAATTTTAACTTTGTTTTTTAAAAGATTTGATTTGGATTTAATCATTTGAAATTAACTTTAACTTCAAATGAGATTTGTAACATAATTTATTTATTTGAAGTTAACTTAATTTTGGGATATGTTTATTTTGGATTTATAAAAATTATAACTAAAAAGATTTTTATTGGATTTATCTTAATTTTTAATCTATTTACTTCAATTTTTATTTTTAGGTTATTTTTAATTTTTGTTTTTTTGATTTTTTAAACTTCAGAATAATTCTTATTTTTTAAGCAAAAAAACGTCTCAGAATGCTGAGACTATACTAGCCGTAGATTCTATTATAATTACCTTTATAACAATCTAGGCAAACATAATCTGAGTTTCATGTATACACTTCGCTCCGATCGCTCGTTCTGGTCCCAAGGACCCCCTCCCGCGTGGGCTCTCGGGGGTCCTGAGAACCATCTCGGATATTGTAACTATAATGTACAAATTACAATATTGTTCTAAGCTAACTCGTCCTTACCGTCCGAGGTAGCTCATCACCTCTCTTCATATCCTTTACCTATGTATACTATGATATTACAAAAATATCTATATCTAGCTAGAATTATGACAAGTCTTTTAGCTAAATTCTTTTAGCCTTATCTTTAGCAATTACTATAAAAGCTATCTATATAAATGATCTTTTTTAAAACATCAAGTTTTTGTTCTACATAAACAAAAAAAAATCTTGAAGGTAAAAATGAGGTTTAGAAAGAATCTTAAACACCTATTTAAGGCATTTACACGTTCAGATATGTTCTAAATTCTTCTAGATTTAATCTAAAGCATATTAGATTTTTTCTAATAAAATATTTTAATTTAAAAATTTTTTAAAATTGTTTTAAGATTTAACTTTTAAAATGAGAAACAAAAATGTAAATTAAAGTAAAGAAAAAAAGCTTCAGAAAGGATGTAAAAATGATAGAAGAAAAAATTTGGTTAAATCAGTCTTTGTTTAATTTTAAAGATTATGCATTTGAATCTAATGGTTCTTTAGAGTTATATTTATCATCTTATACAGAAGATTATACAAAATTTTCAAATCTTTCATTTGCAATGAGAATAATAAATAATATATCTAATTTTCAAAGTAAAACATATCGTTTTAATCATTCAGATGCAATGGATCTTATCTTAACATTCAATAATATTTTTAAAAGTATTAATAAAATTTATGATTCTATTGATGAAACAAATGCAACAATAGTAAAGAAATATCATACAAATAAAACTTTAAAATTTATTTTTACAGTGAAAAAAAGTGAAAGAGTTTGTATAATTCAAATTTTGAATAATATTTCAGATTATACATTTGTCATAGTTCCTTTTGAAATATTAAGAACATTTGCTAACCTTTTGAAAAATTTTATTGATAATTATATTTCTCTTAATATTGAATTTGCAAATAGAAATCTTTTAGAAAGAATTTATTTAAATTCAACTCAAATTAAAGATGGAATTAGAATGTTACCATCATCAATAAATCAAAATAATGAAAAAATGAATAACTCTTATGAAATTTTAAATGAAGATACTGAATTAAAACAGACTAAAGAAATTTTAGATGAATTGGATTCTTTTCTTGGTGAAAATATGGAGAATATAATTGTTCCAGAATTAGTTGATGAAAAAATAGAAACAAAAACAGAAAAAGAAATAATTTTAAATGATAATAATATTATTAATGTTTTTGATAGTATAGAGAATATTGAAGAATTATTATCAAGCTGTGTAATATCAGATGATATGATAGAACCTATATTTTCAAGATTTATTGAAAAACTAAATACTGATGAATCTTTTCAATTTTTACCATCAATATCTGAAAGTGAAATAAAATCTTATAAATATCTATCTAAATTGTTATATCTGAATCAACTTAATGATTATTTCAATGGTAAAAAAGATATACCACAAATTAGATTTTTAATTTATAAACCCAAAGAAAAATATGATATTAATATTTCTTTAGCTTTTGATTTATTTACTGTCATGATCTATTTAAGATTATTCATTCAAAAATTATCATCAAGAGAATATAATCCAGTTAAAAATAAAACATTATTCTACATTTTATATAGATATGTTTTTGATATGTTATCAATTAGCTTTATTCAAAATATTGAGACAATTCAAATAAAGACATGTGTAATGGAAAGATTCAAGAATTTTGAAAACTCCAAATTTTTTGATAATTTTAATGAAATATTAAAAAATTATGGAATAAATAAAATTTTAATTAATGAATTTTCAAATTTAGTTGATAAGTTTTTGAAAATATTATTAGATAATGATTCTTTAAATTCAATTGAATACACACATAATGATATTTATAAAAATGGAAAGGAAATAGATGAAATTGAAGTTAAAATTCCATTCAATAATAATTTAAGTTTAGAACAAATGTTAAAATTAATAAATTTTGATCTTTATTTAAATAAGAATAATATTGCAATTTTATCTGAAGAACAATTAAAAGAAAAAATGATTGAATTAGTTGGTAATGAATATATAAATGATGATATTCTTAAAATATATAAAACCAAAACAAAAATTAATGTGAAAACAAAAGATAGAATAAAAGAAACAAATATTCTAAAAGCTTGTAAATTTTATGATCAAGGTATTCCTTCAGATAAATATGAGGAATTTATCGAATATACTTCAAATCTTGAAAATGAAGATTTTGATTGGAATAAATTTGAACTTGAAGAATTTGATGATTCCATATTTAAAGTAATATATGTTTGGAATGAAAATGAAAAGAATATTGCTTATTCAGATTTTATGACAAAAGTTGAAAATTGTTCAATGGATAAGCAAATTTTATTAGCTAAAATTAGAATAATTGATACAACATCAATACCAAATGAAGATTGGGATTTAGAAAATTTATAAGGATTATAAATTATGTCATTAACTTTAGGACGATCATTTGATAGAAGTTATTCTTTACGAGTACCTCTTTTAAATTCTTTTTTTAATATTGGAATATTTTTTAATTCAAGATCACCATTTCTTTTATTTAGAGTTGATAATAATTCATCTGAAGGTAATTATGAATCTAAAATAAATTCATATAAAATAAATACATTTAAAAATATACAATCTTCTTTATTTTGTGAAACATTTTTAGATTTGTATTCATTTAGAAATAATTCTTTGGATATTATAAATCAATTTAATAATATTAAAGATTATTTTAAAGATGATGTTAATCTTATAATAAATGAAAATATTATTTTATCAAAAATAATATATAATAATTCTACATTCTATGATCAATTAATCATATATGGTTTTACTTTAACACTTTATGATAACCAATATTTGTTTATTTTAACAGAAAGACAAAATATTATATCAAAATTAAAAAGAAAAGTTGTTAGAACTAGTGGTCTTCAAATTGCATCATCTGATGCATTATCAATAATTTCAGAGTATAGAAAAAATAATAGGAGAAAAAATTAAATTATGGGAAATGAATCTCAAGTTGAATCAAGATACCATATTACATATGTTCATAATGCATTAATTAATTTTTATAAAAACTTATTAGATTATTTCTCCTCTTATCTATATCCTAGATTTGAATGGAAATTAATAACAACATATCAAAAAGCAATTGAATATTTAAATAAAAAAGATCAGTTGGGTATTGAAGCTAGAATGCCCAATCTTCCAGCTATAGTTTTAAACCCATCTGGTGATTTTGATATTGAAGAAACATATGGTAAAATGTTGTGGAGATTTCCAAATTTATATCCGGGATTTATTAAAAGGATAATTGATCCGATTTATCAAGATGAAAACATTATCATAAATGTTGGATTTAGTAGAATTAAAGGTGAATGTGAAGTTATTTGTTTATTACCTTCTTTTTATGAACTTATAGATTTAAAATTGTATCTTAATTTAATTTTTGGCGGTAAAGAAAGATATATTATACCAAGGTGGTTTAATGGTTATTTTATTATACCCGAAGAAATTTATAATTATGAATATGAAAATGATATTAATGGTCAATCATATAAAATAAATATTCCAGATTCAGAAATTCACTTGATAAAAACAACAAATAAAAGTGAAGTTGTTTTTCCATTTAGAGTTTTACCTAAATTTAAAATGACATCTATGACAGATGGTTCTGTTAGGTTGGGTGGATCTGATCGACATGCTGATTGGAGATTATCATTTTCAATTGAATATGAAGTAGAATTGCCAACCTTTTTAATTCTAGAATCGGATTATTTAGCTAAAACCATCAAATTAAATATTGGATATAATTCTTGTTTTACTAAAAATGAATTTTTTACTGTTCCTTCTAATGAAATTAATATGATTTTTGAAGTTGATCATGGATTAAAAGAAACAGAAGATAGCGATCAAATAATTCCACCTGAAGTAAAAATGACTGAATTAAAACAAAAAGAATTTGTTTATAGATTTTTTCATATTGTAAAAAATGAAGAATCTTTTATTTTAGATACATCATCTTCACATTCTAATATTTTAATAATGTTACCTGAAAATTTATCTTTTGATGATCCAGAAGATTATAAAGAATTAATATTAATAAATGGAAAATATGGACCGTTGAGTTATTATGATCATTATGAAATAATGGGAAATGTTATAAATATTAATAATACAATTACACAATTTGAAGAAAATGATATAATTGAAATTTATATTTTTAAATATATCATAACAGATTAATGACTTTTAAAATAGAAGACCAAGATAAGTATTGCCCCATAATTAGGGATATATGTCTTAAAGAAAAATGTAAATGCTGGAGAAGATGTAAGAAATATTTTACATCTTCTCCAGATGATTTTTTAATTATTGAAGAATTAAAAAAGAGATTTGGAAATATACAAATAATTAAATATAATGGAAGAGATATAGTTACATATGATTCTGGTTATTGTTTAATTTTTGATTTCGATGATAAGGATAATAAATATAATGACTAAAATTAAGAAAATACCAGTAGCTGCAGCATTAATAGTTAAGGAAAATAATAATGGCACTAGAAAATTGTTATTAATTAGAAGATCTAAAACAGATCATTGGGGAATGGTTTGGGAATATCCAAGAGGTAAATGTGATAAAGGTGATAAAACATTAGGTGATTGTTTAAAGAGAGAAGTTAAAGAAGAAACAGGATTAGATGTAGATATTAAAAAATATATAGGAAAATTTAAATATGTTGCAGATAATGGCGCAAGAATAAGTACACAATATAATTTTTTATGTACACTAAAAGATAAAAATCAGAAGATAAAGCTTTCTTTTGAACACGATGGTTATAAATGGATTTCTACTTTAGCAGAAGCTGAATTATTAGTTCCCGATGAAATGAAAAAGATAATTTCAAAAATTTTACCAGGATTATCAATCTACAAAAGAAAAGATAATGAAGAGATCGAAGAATAATATGGAGGATTTGTGAAGAATATTAGTAAATATGAAATGCAGAAAATGGGTATTGAAGATGATCTTAAAATTGTAGAAACATTAGAAGATTTAAGAAATTCATCTTCAAGTATGGTTGTTACAGAATGTACAAAAACTATTAAATTCAGACAAAATAATTTTAAGAAAGAAGAATCATTTATAAAGAAAAATAAATATGTAATGGCTTTAGGTGCATATTTAAAAATAATATCATCTAGTTCAATTTCTTTTTTAAAACCATCTGACATAAAATTCAAAAAAATATACAAACCATTTTCTGGACAAGATTTAAGTAATAAAACATTATTTTTATGGAGACAAGGTGGAATAGGAGATTTATTATTTATAACTCCTAATCTGCTTTATTTAAAAGAAAAATATCCAACATGTAAGATAATTTTAGCTTGTGGTCCACAATATCACTCAATGGTTGAAAAATGGAATTTTGTTGATAATGTTTATTCGGCTCCATTTAATGTTTCTTTAATGTATAAAAGTGATTATCATGTTACATTTGATGGAGTTATTGAAAGAACAAAACAAGCAGAAAAAGAATCATCTTATGTTCTATTTTCAAAATGGATGAATTTAAATTTACCAAAAGAAAAATTAAGACCTTATCAAAATATTGATGATGAATATGTTGAAAAAGTTAAAAACAAAATTAATGAAAAATTTAATATTAAAGAAAAAGATTTTATTTTGATGCAACTAAGAGCATCTTCGATTTTAAGAACACCAAGACCAGAATTTTGGAAAAAGATAATAGATATTCTATCAGAAAATCATAAGATCATAATTACTGATTCACCTTCAAACATAAAACCAATTGATAATTTTATAAGAAAATTAAAATATCCTGAAAATGTATTTAATTATTCAAGTTTATCTGAAGAAATATATGATACAATTTCTTTATGTAAACTTGCCAAAATGGTAATTGGACCAGATAGCTCATTAATTCACATTGCAGAATCTTTAGATATTAAAAATTTTGGAATTTATGGAGCATTTAGAGGAGATACAAGATTATCGACATATAAATATTCAGATTGGATTGATTCTAAATCAAAGTGTGCTCCTTGTTTTACACATGGAAATAAATTATGTCAAAATACTTTTAGAACTTTTCCTAGATGTTATGATTCAATTGATACTAATGAAGTAATTGAAAAGATTAATAATCTTTTAGAAAGGAATATTCTTTAAAAATGTATAAACTTTTTTTGACAGTTAGAAATAGATTGAGTATAACAACAAAATGTTTAACATCAATAAAAAAACATTCGTCTATTCCCCATCAAATTTATATTTTTGATAATTTAACAAATTATAAGATAAGAGAACATTTTTTATATTTTTCCATGTTATATGAAAATAATTTAATAGATCAGGTGTGTTTTACATCTAAGAAATCAACATTCGGTGCTTTTTCTAAAGCTGTAACTTTTAATATGTTTGGAAAACAACATGAAATGGATCCAAATAAAAATAAATTTAATTTTTTAGTTTTTTTAGATAATGATATGTTAGTTACACCTGATTGGGATAAAGTTTTAATTAATATTATGAATGATCTAAATAAGAAAAAATTAGATAATATTAAAATTATTACTAAAAGACCAGGTGGTGCTAAAATTGTTAATAAAAAACCAATTAATTTAGGAGGAAAAGATTGTTATGAAGCTATTTTAGGAGGTTCTGGTTTTTGGGTAACTAAAAATAACTTCTTTTCTGATGTTGGTTTTTTAGATTTAAAAAATTTAGTTGGTTATAATAAAAAACATGATCAATTCTACTGGGAATTAATAGAAAGAAAAAATATGGGTAAACCTTATACAATGGTTGTTGAATATCCATTTTGTTATCATACTGGGAAATTTTCTAATTCTATTTGTAATATCTTAACAAATAAAAAAAGGGATCCGCAATTATTAGAAAAAATAAAATTTGAAGAATCTGAAGAAATTATAGATAAAATGTCTTTTGATGAATTTTATAATCTTGTAATAAATGATCCAGAAACAAAAAAATGGTAACTAAAAAATAATTTTTTAGGTGGTATTAAAATGCATGGAAAAGGAAAAATGCATTGTAACATTTAACATCGGTGAGTTTTATTGGGAATGTGGTAATTTTGTACCATATATTATTTGGAAAAGACTTTTTCAATATAAAGATAGAAAAAATATTAAATTTATATGTATGACAAGACATGAAAGATTTGATTTATATGGTCAATATGCAGATATTTTAATACCTTTTAAAATAGAAGGTGATGAAACAAAATTTATTCAAACTGGATTTAAACTTCATGGATTATTACCAATTCAAGAAAATATTATTATTGAAACTTTAATAAAAGAAGTCACTAAAAAATATGATATTTTAGAATTTATTTATCCAAATACAAGTAAAAAACATCATTGTAATAGATTTCAATTTCCTAGAGAAAAATTTTGTTATGATTATAAACCAAGAATAGAAAATAAAAAAGCAGTTGAACAATTATTAAGTAATGATAAAAAGACAATTATTTTAGCTCCAAGATATAGACAGAAAGTAAAAAGAAATTGGAATCATTGGCAAGAATTATATGATATGATTTATTATTCTGAATTTTTTAAGAAATATAATTTTGTTATTTGCGGAAATAAAGGCCAATATATACCTGATAATTATGATAGATTTTTAGATATGAACAAAATACCATTCAATAATAATATATCTAATGCGGGGTTATTAATTGAGATAATAAAAAAATCATTTTTGACAATTGGGTCACAATCTGCAATTCCTAATATATCATTATTATTAGGAGTTGAAGTTTTACAATGGGGTAATCAACCAATACAACACACAATTGATTATAATTATACAAATACTAAAGTTACATTTCTTGAAGATTATAATTTCTCAATACATCCATTAAAAATTATACAAGAAATGCAGAAAATAATTCAAAGGGAGAGATAATTTAAAATGTCTCAAGATATTCTTCTTAAAATGATTAAAGAAAGTGAACAAAATGCTCAGTCTTTTGAGAACAATATACCTAATATAGAAAAAAGAATTGCCAAACTTCAAAATGAAATGGATGCAATTCAAAATAACTATTGTTCTAATATTGCAAATGAGCTTATAGATTATCTCTATAATAAATATAGTATGATAGATTATGTTTTACAAATAACTCCAAATTTTGATAATTCAATTAATTATAATGGTATTGGAAATTTAACAGATTTTATACTTATGAATCGAAAATATGATAATAATGATTTAACTAAACCTCATTTTAGTGGAAGTGGAAATACAATTATAATTTCAGGTAATGTTGTTGATCAATTTCCTGAGATCACAACATCAGAAGAGTTGCAAGTTATGTCATTTTCAACATTTGGGGTTTTAAGTGAAAATGAAGTCAATGGAGCTTCATATTTACATGATCAAGATACATCTAGTCAAACATGGACAATAAATCATAATCTAGGTTCACAATATGTTCTTGTTTCTGTTTATGATGATAATAATAAGATAATAAGTCCTGGTGAAATAATCGCTATAGATTCAAATAATATTATAATACAATTTTCAAAACAAATTATAGGAAAAGCAATCATTTCAACAGGTTATGGAACAACAGGTGATGGTTCTTCTGGGACCGGAGGAACTTCAGATCCAACATATGAACCTATACCATTAAAGACAATAGGATTTGGAAAATATGATACAGAATTAGGTTATTATACTAATCTTGTATTTTGTAATATTTCTGAAAAAATATATGATGTATTATTAGATCAAACAACAATTACTTTATCTGAAAGTATTCTTAGCGATCAAAATGCTATTTTTTGGGGTGGAATAAAATATAATTCACCTTATGATTCAAATATAATAGAATTTATTGAAAAATGGGAATATGGTCATGATTTAATTGTACATCCTTTTGATAATACAGGAACTTATGGATTAAAAGAAAATATTAATATTTTACAAAACGCAAAAAATCTTATGGAATCCAATAGTGATAAATATAGAAGTTTACCAGGAGCTTTACAATCAGTTTTAGATTAGGAGAATTTAAAATATGCCTGCAACAGCCTTAGCTTTAAAATCAATTGGTATTGGAACATGTTATTGTCATGATAGTCCAATTAATACATGTGGAATTATTATAACTGGATCAAATCTTAAATTGGTTAACGATTTACCATCTGCAAAGATTTTTAATCTAATTATGGCAAATTGTGGTCATGTTAGTATGTTAGTAACAGGATCTCAAAATGTATTATGTGAAGGAATAGGCCAGGCAACGGTAAATTCTGTTTTCTCTGGATGTTTTAATGGAATTATTGTAACAGGATCTGACAATCATTTTTCTGGCTAAATTAAGGAAAAAAATTGAAGATTATTTTTAATTTATTTCAGGTAGGATTAAATAATAATGGTGGGAGTCATACTCTGGTAAATTCTGCAAATACATTATCAGATTTAGGTAATGAAGTAATTATTGTCGATTCATATAAAAATTATTATACTTGGAATGAATTAAGATGTAAACATTTAATTATTAAAGATATTAATGAATTTCCAAATGCGGATATTATTATAGCAACTGGAATGAAATCTTTAAGTTCAACAGAAAAATGTAAAATTAAGAATAAATTTGTTTATATTAGAGGATGGGAAACGTGGGTTTATCCTGAAAGAAATCTTGTTAATATTTTAAAACAATCATCGTGTGTTAAAATAGTAAATAGCACATGCCTTCAAAATAAATTAGCTTCATTTTTAATTCCATCATATAAATGTTTTCCTGGTTATGATCTTGATGAATTTTATCCAAATAATAAAAGAAATTATGATAAAATAACTTTAGGTGGTTTATTTAATTCTGGGGGAAAGAGAAAAACAAAGAGAACCGAATGGATTTTACAAGCATATCATGATTTAAAAAAGAAATATGATATTTCATTATATCTTTTTGGTGTTGAAGGTAAATTTCAAAAAAGTGGGGTTAATTTCATCTATAATCCATCGAAAAAGGAAAAGAATAATGTATATAATAAAATCAATATATGGCTAGCCACGAGTGAGTTAGAAGGACTTCATATCACTCCTGCTGAGGCAATGTTAACTGAATGTTGTATAATTGGAACAAACACAGAAATGGCAGGAACACAGGATTATCTTTGGAATAATTCAACCGGAATTGTAACAAATAATGATTATGATTCATTTATAAATGGTATAGAAAAAATACTTTTTGATTTTGAAAAACAAAAAATATTAGGCAAAAATGCAAGAAATAGAATTTTAGAAATAGGCGATCGCAAAAAGAATATGAAAAAATTTATGCAAATTCTTGAAAATAATTAAAATTATAACAAAGAAGTTCTACATATATTAATTAGTGAAGTAGAAGATATACCTTTCGCGACACATGATTCGGAGATTATCTGGAAAATGTGTGGTAACTTCTATTTTAAGAACAATGGTCTCCGGGAAATCTAATAACACAAAAATGTTGTAAAACATTAAACCGGAGATTTATGGTTACTGCAATAACCATAGGTAGAGTTGGTTGATTTTGCAGAATAAATCAACTTTGCTCATTGTTTTTTTTTGCTAAAAATTTAAAAAGGATGATTAATTGTGAAACAAATAGATATTACAATTTCTGCAACAATTAGGCCAGAATTATTATATGTCACATTAGATTCATTTAAATCAAAACTATTAAAAAATAATTTTAAATATAGAGTTATTTTAAACGTAGATCCCATAGGTGATGATAAATATAATCAACAAAAAATGTTAGATATTACAAAATTTTTTTTTGATAATATTGTTTATAATTTTCCCAAAGAACCAAATTTTCCAAAAGCCGTTATTTGGTGTTGGAAACAGGTTGAATCAGATTATGTTTTTCATTTGGAAGATGATTGGTTCTTAATAAAAAACATTAATTTAAATTCAATGATTAATATTTTAAATAATAATTCAGATATTGCATCATTACGTTTAAGTAAAACAGATCAAAAAGAAACAGGTAAAAAAATTAAAGATTTTGTTTATCATGAAAAATTATCATTAAATCCAACATTATTTAATGGTAAATTTATAAAAGAAGTTGTTAAGATGATGGATGATAAATTAAATCCAGAAAAACAATTGAGATGTAGTAATTTAAATAAAAGAACTCGTTTTATTTGTAAATGGAAACATGTTATTTATACAAAAGAAGGAAATGGAATTTTAATTAAAGATATAGGTAGAGAATGGATGGAAACAACAAAATATCATAAACAAATTGCTTTTATTAATTGGGAAGAAAAGAAATTATAAGATTAGGAGATATTAATGTCTGATAATTTAAAGAAATTAGAAAGTAATATTTTACATAAATCAAAAAGATCAGAAGTTATTTCTAAAGATGATTTTGTTGTAAAAACATATACAGATCATCCTGTAAATGAAAAATCATCTGTAGATAGAGAAGTATTTTTTTCAAGTCAAATAAAAAGTAAAAATATTTTACCTTCACAAAAAATAAGTGAAAGAAGTTTGAAAATGCAAAGACTTTCATTTGCTTTGGGAACAACTAAAAAAATAAATTTATCTAATATAAGAAGATTATTATTTTTTTTGAGTAAAAATGAAGTTATTCAACAATTTGAAAATATTAGAAAAGATCTTAATGAATCAAATATTATTCACAGAGATGTAAATCCAAATAATATTTTATTTGATGAAAAATCAAAAACATTAAAACTTTCTGATTTTTATTGGTCTATAAATAAAGGAGAAGAATTTAAAGAAACACCCCCAGGTTTAAATGGAGCTTACTCCAAAAATGATAGTGAAGCAATATCGATGTTAATTAATGAATTTAATTCTAATGTTAAAATAGTTGATAAAGAGATGTTTGAAGTTTTAAAAGAATTTGAGAAAAATGTAGGTTCATATATCTTTGGGGGATCATCTAGAAAATTAGGATGGGCATATCATATTGTAGATATACCCGATTGGAAAGATAAATTTAGAGTTCATAAAACAGCTTGTATTAAAGAATACCAAGATATTTGTAATGAATATTCTATTCCTAAAAATATAAATATTTTAGACGTTGGAGCGGCAAATGGTTATTTTTCATTTAATAGTATAAGAGATTTTTCACCTAAAAAAATTGTAGCATATGAAGGTGATGATTATGTAAGGAAATTTTTAAATGATATAAAAAGAATATATAATCTTCATGAATTTGAAGTTAATGATAAAGTTAATGAAAATTTTAAATTAGAAGATAATTATGATGTTACATTTTTACTTAATGTTCATATGTGGATAAGAAAAGCAATTGGCACATCGGGCGCTAGAAAAGTAATGAATGAAATTCAAAAACATACAAAACATTTATTCTTTCAAACAGCACATAAAGAAAGTAAAGGAAAATATTTAGAAATTGAACTTAAAGATTACAAAGATATTTTTAATTATTTGAATTCTTTTGGATATAAAAAAGTTAAGCTTATATCTGAAACGACAGTTCACGGAGGAATAAGATATTTATTTCACGCTGAAAATTAATTTAATTATCTAAAAAAATAATTAGGATAAATTTAAAAATGATTTCAGTAATAATTCCAGTTTTAAATCAATGTCAATTGACAAAAGATCTTTTTAAAAACATCAGAGAAAATACAGTTAAACCTGATGAGATTATTTTGATTGATAATGGAAGTATTGATGAGACTTCTAAATTAAAAGATGAATTTTTTGATTTAAATATTTACTATTTTCACTTTAAAAGTAATATGGGTGTGAATAAATCCTGGAATTTTGGTATTGATCATTCAAAAAATAAGATAATCAGTATTTTAAATAATGATATTATCATCAATAAATTTTTCTTTCAAAACATTTTAAAGACAATGGAAAATAAATCTATTGGTATATGTGTACCCGAAACAGTGCAAGAAAAATCAAAAGTATTTGAAAGTACAGAAAATTTTTTCTTAAAACCGCTTAAAAAAAGAGAAGGTTGGGCTTTTACAATCAAAAAAGAAATTATTTATAAATATGGGTATATTCCTGAAGAATTAGATAGAACTCATGGAGATGATTATTTATTTTATTGTGCTAAGAAACAAAAATATGAAATATTTAAAATGATGGGAAATTTTATTTATCATTACGTTAGTACAACAACAGTAAATGAAATAATAAATAAAGGATTACCATATCCTCAATTAAATAATGAAAGAGAAAAATGGATTAAAATAAAAAAACAATTAGATGAGCAAAAATAATACATTTTTTACGAAAGATTATCTAAATTTACCATATTGTGAAGTTGGCGACTATACGTATGGTAAACCGGAAGTAATAAAATGGGGAGCAGAAGGTAAAATAAGAATAGGTAAATTTAATTCAATTGCTGAAAAAGTAATGTTTTTGTTGGGATCTGAGCATAGAATTGATTGGGTTACAACATATCCCTTCACATCAATTAAAATGCAAAAACAACTAAATTGGTTCAAAGGTCAAAAATATGAAATTAGTAAAGGTGATATTATTTTAGAAAATGATATTTGGGTTGGATATGATACAACAATACTATCTGGAGTAACAATTTCAAATGGTGCAGTAATTGGAGCAAAATCAGTAGTTGCAAAAAATATTCCTCCTTATGCTATAGCTGTTGGTAATCCTGCAAAGATTATTCGTTATAGATTTTCTGAAATTATCATTTCAAAATTATTGAAAATTAAATGGTGGGATTGGGATATAAAAAAGATTAAAGATAATATTGAGTTGATGAAAGACATTAATAAATTTGTCGAAACCCATTTTTAAAATTTTACAAAAAAAGAAAAAGGAGATAATAATTGAGAATTTTAATGTTATCACCAAATCAAATAAATAGTTATAATTGGACCCATCAATTATTCAGAAATGAATTTTCTAAACATCATGATGTTGTATATTATGGAGATGGTTTTCCTAATTATATACCTGAAAAACCAATATCTGAATTAATAAAAGAATATGATAATAAATTTGATTTAATCATTACATATGGATTAAAATATACACTTCCCTTCAAGGGTCTTGGTGAAATTACAGATATACCTAAAGCTCATATTGCAGTTGATTATTTTCCAAAAGCAACAAGCGGTACATATGAATGCAATCATAAATTATTTAATAGAGATAAATATGATATTTATTTTGGTGTTTGTGGTCATGTTGTTAAAAATTTAGTAAAAAATGGAGTATGTAAAAAAGCTCATTTAAATTTATTTTCAGTTGATGCTGAAATATATAAAAAAATAAATTGTGCAAAAAAAATTGATGTTTTTTGTGGAGCTTTTTCAAGATCTAAAGAAACTTATCCGATGAGAGAAGAGATAATACATTATGTAAAAAGAATGGATAAAAATATTAATGTTTATTCAAAAAAAATTGTTCATCAAGAATATGTAAAAAAAATAAATGAATCAAAGATTTGTATAACAAGTAATAATATTTTTAATTCTCCTAGTATAAAATATTTTGAATTTCTATCTTGTGGGTCTTTTATGTTAGCTAATGAACCTGAGGACCTTTTTGAAAATGGTTTTATTAAAGATAAACATTTAGTTATTTATAACGATTTAAAAGATTTAGATTCTAAAATTAGATTTTTTCTTAAGAATGATTCAATTAGAGAAAATATTGCAAGACAAGGAATGGAATTAGTTAGAAAATATCATAATAATTCAATTAGAGTTACTCAATTTATAAATACTGTTAAAAAAGAATTAGATATTTAAATTTTTAGACAAAAAAATCACGGATATTTTAAAATCATATCCGTGATTTTTTTCTTTTACATCTTTTTTCTTGCTATGTATCTGAGTGTTAAAATGTTGTTGATTGACGTGTACATGCTTGACAGCACCGAAATAACCAGTGTGAACACAAACCGATTTTTGGCGGTTGTCCCATACTTTACAGCCCGTCCAAAGAAAACAAAGAAAATCACAAACAACACGATGCTTACAATTCTAAACGATGTGTCTATATCCGACGATTCGTTTTTGATAACGCTTAACATCTTTTCAAACATTTTTTCTACTTTTGACATTTTGTATCCTCCTCTTTTTTTATTCACTAATTAATATATATAGACTATAATCATTAAAATTGAAATTAAAGTATTAGAACAAAATTAAAAGAAAAAGGGAGAAAAACATAGTGTCTTTTCCTAAGAATCCAGAAACAATTGTAATAAAGAATAATTTCTATCCAAAAGGTTTAAAAGAAATTGATATTTGGAATTATTATCAAAAAAATAAAAATCTTATTCTTAATGAAACAAAATTAAGACAAATATTATTTTTTATTGCTATTGATACTAATAGATTTGTTGTTTCAAGAAAATATAAAGGTGAACCAATTTTTTTAAATATGTCAACATATGATAAATTTATAACGGGAAGAACAATAAGTATTCATTCAACTATGCGTAGTATAAACCCATATGGAATTATTGATATTGATATTGATAATTTTAAAATGGCAAAAGAAGCTACATCAAATGTTTATTATGAAATGTTAAAATGTAAATTTGTTGATTCTTTAAAAATTAAATATACTGGTAAAGAATCTTTTCACATTATCTGTTATTTTAAGAGACCATTAAAAATGGAATTTGCTAAAGATTTGTTAAAAAATTATTTAAAAGAAAGTGAAGCTTTAAATGATTATGATATTTTAGGAAAAAGAAAAAAAGGAATTGTAAATTTAGATTTATCACCAAATAAATTAAAAGGATCATATATTACATTGGGTTCTCTTTCAATTTTAGGTTTAAGAGCAATGGAAGTTAAATTACAAAATTTAAAATATTTTAAAAAAGAGCAAGCAAAAATATGATAAATTATGCAGA
>Ga0172377_10003183_pt1 | contig 16842 bp, 11 predicted proteins | sample Pumphouse3metaG_FD_119749 | JGI IMG/M metagenome (GOLD analysis project Ga0172377, IMG submission 119749) | Leachate microbial communities from a municipal landfill in Southern Ontario, Canada - Pumphouse #3 metaG | ecosystem: Engineered > Solid waste > Landfill > Unclassified | place: Canada...
AAGGTTACTTCGGCGGACATAGAAGACTTTACAAGACTGCTAAGGAAGCTGTATTACGCGCTGATGCTTATGCCTTCAACGGACGTAAGGAACGTAAACAGGACTATCGTAAACTCTGGATCAGACGTATCTCCGCTGCCTGCAAGGCCGAAGGTATCTCCTATTCCAAGTTCATGTTCGGAATGAAGCTTGCTAACATCGAACTCAACCGTAAGATGTTAAGTGAATTAGCCGGAACCAATCCGACTGAATTCCACAATCTCGCTGAGACTGCCAAGAAAGCTATCGCCGACAACGAAAAGAAAGCTGCCTAATAGCAATTAAGCAAAAAGAGGTCGCACCAGCGGCCTCTTTTTTTGTTGCCGGAACTGAGAAATGATTTATAGAAGGAATGTAGACTTACTGTTATTCTCCAAATAAATCTAGATTTAGATGCAAACCATATAAAACAGCATTGAACTTCCTAAGAAAGCATAGACGGAATAACGATAAACCCTGCCGGTAATCTGATAACCTTTTGACATAGCTCTAAGCTGTTCATCGATTGATCCGATAAGATAACCCATAGGCAGAACAATAGGAACCATGTAACGGAAGTCCATCGTGCAACCATATGGCATCTTGATATTGAAGAAAAGCTGAGAGAAGACAAAGGCTAAGAACATCGTCCAAGCAAAGACCCATTCTTTGCTTAGAAGGTTAAACTTTTTCTTGAAAGCCAAGATAACGAATAAGACGATAGTAGACAAAGTCACCAGATAATTAGAAACAACAGCCAGGAAACCAAATCCTTCGCCTTGCCAGAAGGAGAACTCACCGAAGATTGCTGATTTCATAGTGTAGGTAAATAGGTTATAGTCCTCGAAAGCATTGCAGAAGATGCCGTTGTTGAATAAATCACCGGCAAAAGGAGTAAGAAAGCGTTCAAAGAAATTATACTGACTCACTGATAAAGCATCATTCAGATTACCGAAAACAAAGCCGAAGCTCTGATCAAATCTGATTTTGGCATAAACTTGGAACCAAAGGCCTAAAGGTGCACAGATAGCCAAGAAGACGATAAACTGCATAATCGTTCTGACTAGGCCGTTCTTGTTCTTTATCACCTGTATGAACTTCCAGATGAAGAGCACGGCAATTGGAAGACAGACAACAGCGCCGCTTAGTTTAGTCATCATCGATAAACCGATAGTCACTGCAATCAAGATGATGTCAAGCCAACTATCAGTATCTTTCCATCTCAAAGTGAAATAAACGCCTGCAAAAGACAACATGATAGTAAGGATATCGTTATTAAGCTGTCCGGATAGCTGTATGAATCTGGGGAAGAAGCAGATAAAGGCACTAGCCAAATAAAAAGCTGACCCCTTGAGTTTAAGACGGCTGAAAGAGCGAATGGCAAACTCCATGATGAGAGTTGAATACATCAAAGTAAGAACCTGGCAGGCTGAGAAATAGGCTTCATGGGTTTCAGCTAAGCCAATACCGCCAGTCAGCCAGATCATATGGCTGTTGACGAAAGAGGTTATTCCTTCAAAGACGTGCATGAATCCAGCATCTATCAAAGAATTGAGCGGTGGATGATAGAACTGATAGGCGTTAGTGGTCGGCAAAGCACCCGTAGTAAAGATGATATCGGCATAGGCAAAATGGCCATCATAGTTGGTTGACCAAGTATCATGCTGTCTGGCACTGCCTGGAGTATATAGGATATATCCTAATCTTATAAAATAACCGACTAGAATCATAAACAATAAAATGGTTTTCTGATCTACTCTTCCGTTTTTCTTCAGATAATAGAAGACACCTCCTAAGATAGCCAAAAGTAAAATGGTGAAAGACTGAGCGACGACACCATTTCTGGGAGTGTTGAACAAAGGTGTGATAACAATATAGAAAACCAAAGCGAAAACAAACAGACACAAATAGAAAAGGAACTCATATAAAAAACGCAAAGGCTTGGATATTGATTTTTTCACTCTTGGAAGCGGCAACTCATTTGCAGCGGTGATATCCATTATTTTTGCTTCTTTTCCTCATTGTAGGATTGGTCAGTGTTGACGGACCAGATCTTGCTATGATCGGGATTGTTGTTGATAATGATATCTACAGCCTCCATGGCTGAGGCCATGGAATGATCCATATTGTTGTATCGATGCTGGCCGTTTCTGCCGACACAATATAGATTAGGTATAGTATTGAGATAATCTTTGACTTCATCAAACTTGTCATAAGTGCCAAAATAGGCCGGATATGCTTTTTTGATTCTGAACTTAGCAGAATCCAAGACATCGGCTGGTGAATCTATGACACCGATTGATACCAGTTCATCGACGGCTTTCTTGATAAAGACCTCATCGGAAGATTTCCACATCTCATCGCCCTCATTGCAGAAATATTCCAGTCCGATCCAAACCTTATGCATCGGATCAGCAACCATATAAGGCGACCAGTTATTGAAAATCTGGATTCGTCCCATCTTAACTCCGCGATCCTGAACATAAATCCAATTGTCAGGAACCAGATTATTGAGAGTCTTTATTTTTGTTGTGTTATGAATCTTCAGCTTATCGAGAAGCAGACCAACCGTAATAAAATCTCGATAAGGAAGGTTAGTTGCAATATCATAGACTTCTTTGCCGGTCTTATCCTCTCCTAAAGCCATAGCCAGATCCTTGATTGCCATTGAGGATATGACATAATCACCAGTGAATTCCTCATCAACGCCATTATGGTTGACAATAAGCTTCGCGACTTTATTGTCTTTATCGAGGATGACTTTGGTAACTTCGGCATTCATGACGATTTCTCCACCCAAAGAAACTACTTTCTTAGCCATCTCTTCATAGAGCTGACCCGGACCTTTTTTAGGATAGTAGAACTGCTCGATAAGGGAGGTTTCAGTATGTTTGTTTCCGTGTTTGAAAGGCTTGGTAAGAGCGTTTAACAGTGTCTTGAACAACGATAGGCCCTTGACTCTCTGAGTACCCCAGGAAGCGGAAATGTTACGCGGATGAACGCCCCAGACTTTCTCAGTATAATCTTCAAAGAACATCTGATACAGAGATTTGCCAAAACGGTTGATGTAGAAATTCTCAAGGTTGGTTTCTTTTCTCTTGTGAACACAGGAACCTAGATAGCCAAATCCGGCTTTCATGGTGTTGCAGAATCCCATGTTGCGGAAAGTGGCAAATTTCATCGAAATCGGATAATCAAAAAAATGTTTGTTGAAATAAATCCTAGAAACTCTTCTTCTCAGAAGCATGACGTCATCAGTTTTTTCCGGGTCAGGTCCTTCCTTAGGAAGATCTTTCTCAATACCCAAAGTCAGATCATCAATGCTTGGTTTCGATTGCAAAGGCATGATTTCCTGCCACAGGGCATTTACTTTCTCGTCTTAGTGAAAAAACGATGGCCACCGATATCGATACGGTTTCCATGATAGGAAACAGTCTTGGATATACCGCCTATATCGCCAGAACACTCTAAAATAACCGGATGAATATCACTGTGTTTCAGTAATTCATAAGCCGCTGTCAGACCAGCAGGGCCAGCTCCGATAATCAACGCTTTCTTTCCCATAATGGAACTCCTTTGAGATAAAATAAACAAAAGCACATATCGTCTTTTTTTAAACAAATATCTATTTGTAAATGATACCACAGATACTACATAATTGAAACACAAGACGGCAATTTGAAAATCCATAAAACGAAGAAAACTTGTTCTATTTTTTGACTATTTTCAATTGAGGAAAAACTAAAGCAGCTCATTTTCATAAGGCATTAAATCTTTTCCGCTTGAAGACTCATAGCAAATAAAACTAAATATTATCTGCCAACTTATAGGTATAAGATTAAAAATGCCTACTATGAAATTTTTCTTAGCAGAGAAGACTTATACAAGCACTTTATCTTTTCTCATCTGAAAAACTAAGATGGAATTTTAATCCAACAGCCTTAATAAAATCAGAACTCTTCTTCTTTGTCTAGAGTCACGTGTTCGGCAGTAACATTGTTGATGCAGTCTTTGACCATCGTCTGATAGTCAAAAGCAGCTTCGATTTCTCTGACTTTATCGATATGGGGAGCAGTGACAGGATCCTTGATTTCAAAGATCGTGCAGCAATCTTCATAAGGACGGATGGAAATATCATAAGTACCTATCTTCTTTCCAATATCGATAATCTCAGTTTTATCATAAGTTGCCAATGGTCTGATAAAAGGCAATGTCCCGCATTCTTCGATGACTTTCATCGAAGGAAGGGTCTGACTGGCAACCTGACCGATAGATTCTCCGCCTGAGAGAACCAAGTCGTTATGTCGATAAGCCAGGCCTTCCGCGATTCGAAGCATCATCCTGCGCATGATAGTGACACAGTAACTAGGACCGGCAACTTCATAGATTTTCTTTTCCAAGTCAGTGAAGGGAACAATATACAATTTGATATCAGGCTGGTAGTCATTGAGAACATGAAGCAGATCATGGATCTTATCGATTACTTTGGCAGAAGTATAAGGAGGAGCAGCAAAATGAACGCATTCCAGCTTCACTCCTCTTTTCATCATGAGATAGGCAGCGACTGGTGAGTCGATGCCACCTGAAATGAGAAGCATGGATTTTCCGGCTATACCTAATGGATAGCCGCCCATGGCTTTGTCCTTGATTCCATAGACATAGCACTGTTCTTCTCTGATAGCGATGTGAATCAATAACTCAGGATGATGGACATCGACTTTGGAAGTAGGGATGCTCTTTAATATATAACCGCCGACTTCTCTATTCAGTTCATCAGAATGAAGAGGAAAAGTCTTATCGACTCTTTTGGTATCAACCTTAAAAGTCACCTTACCGGAATTCTGATAAAGCTTCAGACTCTCTTCTTTGATCTTTTCGACATCTTTGTCGATGGCCTTAGCCAAAGAGAAAGAAAGAATGCCCGGAACTTTGACCAGTTTCTTTTTGATTTCCTCATAGTCTTCGCCATTGAGAAGAATATAGATATGATCTTTCTTTACTTCAAAAGTCAGAGCCTTAAAGTCTCTGAGAGCGTAGCGGATGTTCTTTCCTAACAAGCGGATGAAGTTCATGATGTTCTTTCCCTTAGTGGAAAGCTCACCGAAGAACACGATGATCATATCTGTCTGGTTCATTTTTTATTATCCTCTTTGAGTGTCGATAGTATCTTTTTGAGTTCAGAGATGAAATTAGTTCCTTCTTCCATATCTTCAAGGCCTGAGAAGGAAAGTCTGATACTGTTACGGGCTATATCTTCACTATATCCAGCATTCTTCAAGACGTAGGAGAGACCTGGTTCCTTAGAAGAACAGGCGCTTTTAGTAGAGACGTAGATTCCTGAATTTGACAAGGCTTCTGCGACAACCGAACCTTTGTGGACCCTCAAGGCGAAATTCAAGATGAAGGGAGTCGCATCCAGAGGGCTGGTGATTTCCACCTCATCGATCTTAGAAAGCTCATCACGGAGATAAGAATTCAGCTGTCTGGCTTTTTCTTTTCTTGCCGGCATGCTTGAAAGAGTCATTCTGACAGCTGTTGCCAGAGAACAGTCAAGACCGACAGCCAAAGTACCAGATCTCAGTCCTTTTTCCTGTCCGCCGCCTAAAATCTGCGCATCGAGTTCGACATTCTTCTTTTTGATAAGAAGACCAGAGCCTTTCAGACCGCCGATTTTATGGCCGGAGAAAGTCAGCAGGTCATAATAAGAAGAATCGATATCTTCTTTTCCGATAGCCTGAGTGGCATCGACATGCAAAACAGCTTTTGAATATTTATGAACCAGCTGATAAACTTCTCTGATTGGGAAGACATATCCGATTTCATTGTTAATGGCCATGACAGAAACCAAAGACGTGTGATCGTTGAGACTGTTTTTCAGTTCCTCAAGATCAAGCTTGCCGTCTTTATCATAATCGAGATAGACAACTTCAAATCCTTCTTTTGACAATTCATCAAAAACCTGAAGGACCGAAGGATGTTCGGCCTTAGTGGTGATGATTCTCTTGGCCCAGCCTCTGTTATGATAGCAGGTTCCTTTGATGGCCAGATTGTTGCCCTCTGTTGCCCCAGAGGTAAAGATAATTTCGTCATTTGATACGGAAAGATATTTAGCTATCTGCAAACGGGCTTTTTCTAAAAGTGCACTGCTTTCATATCCTAAGGCGTGATTAGAGGAAGGATTTGCAAAGTGCTTAAAAGACACATCATCAAAAGTCTTCAGGACTTCCGGATATGGTCTTGTCGTCGCACTGCAGTCAAAATATATTTCTTCTTTCATCTTTTCTTCTTGCCGTTAAGAGAAGCGCTATCATCAGTCGAGAAGGCCTGGACTACCTGAACAGATGCTGACAAGGCTCTTTGGAAGTCGCCTTCGTTATAAGCCTGTTCAGCTGTCTCCAGATAAGCTCTTGAATTAGAGAATTCCTGTCTGTAGGCATTGGCGTAGACAAAGGCCATTTCAGCCTTATCGGCTTCATCGCTCTTCTTTATCACTTCATTGATAAGAGCATCAGTCTCTTCTACAAAAGGAAGATATTCAGCCATCGCCTTAGTGACATCGACTGGCGGAGTAAGGAGAATATTGTCGATTTCGATAATCTTCTTATAGAGTCTCTCATAAGAAGGATTATAAGTAAGTATCAAAGAATTGACGGCTATATGCCTGAGTTTTGACTGACTGATTCTGAGTTTGACATAATTTTCGCGCAGACCAAGATATACTTTTTCGCTTTCGTCTTTGAGGCTTGCAAGATAAATTGAATAATCTGCCATGGTCTTTTTGATCTTATCCATGGAGTTCTGCATATCGTGCATCTTTTTAGTGATGACGGTATAAGGCTGCTTAGAAGAAGTATCAAGATAGCTATCAAGTTCACGCTTGAGATAACCGGTATTCTCGATATCGTTCTTTAAGGCGATCATCTGATCGACATACTTCTTATTGAGAACATAAGTGGACTGGAACTTAGGAAGAAGTCTCATATGGGTAGAATATTCTTTTTCAAGTTCAAAGGATGAGCAGGACAGGGTATTCTGGTTGGATAAAAAGTCGGCCTTGGCTTTCTTCTCATCGTCAAAGCAGAAGAGGATATTGTTTATTTCATCCTGAATCTTATCCAGACTCTCGTTGACACCGGAAGTATCCAATAACTTCATCTGTTCGCCGAGCTGTTCATTCAAAGCAGTGATCTCAGCTATTTTTTCATCGACTCGAAGATAATCGAGGATATAGTTTTCTTTAAGCATCTCGTCATAAGAGTTTTTCAAATCGACTACCTTAGCCGGAATCACCTTAGTGATCTTAGTCTCCAAAACCGGCAGATCATCGATGATGGCCAAGACGGCTTTCAGGACTTTTTCAAGATCGGGAAGAAGGGCCTTGGCTTCTTTGAATTTGGCTTCATTGGCAAGGACATCAAAAGAAGAGAAAGTCTTTTCGGAATTGGCAAAGATGATATTGAAGCTCTTCTCAAGAGGTTTCAGTTCCGCCTGATTCTTAGAATAGATATCCTTGATCTTGCGATACATCTCTTTATCAGGAAGAGCAGATTCGCGAGTGTCGTTTTCATCTCTTAAAAGACTGTTTAGATCGTCATTGAAAGAAGAAACTGACTTTTGGAATTCCAGCAATGATATCTGACATTGTTCCTGAACTTCCTTAGCTGACTTATAATTCTTGTCTTCAAGAAGAGTCTTCAAAGACTCCAGAGAGACGGCCATATCCTTGTCTCTCTTATTGACGATATCCTTATACTGCTTATATCTTTCATCATGGAGATTGCGATAATAAGTAGAATACTGACCTAAAGCACCAAGACGAGTTATCATCCCCTGACAGTCAGTCACTAAAATATTGTGAACGTCGCTGTATTTTTTCTGAAGCTCAAAATAGGCGTGAGTATATCTTTTCTTTCCAAAAAAGAATAAAAGAAAAACTAGGCCTACCAAAACAACGACAGAGCCAATGATGATGCCGATTAATGCACCTACTTCCATTAAGACCTGAATCAAAGACAATGGCATTTAAGACCCTCCCAAAAGGATGAGGAAAATAGTTTACTTAGTGGTATCTCTCTTATCGAATCGAGCACGAATACGGAAAGTCTTATTGGTAAGGCCATCCGGATCGCTCAATAACTTGGTGAGCATACGGACAGCGATAGAGCCGACCTTGAACATATCGATGGAGAAAGAAGAGATTTCCGGACGGATGATATAGGAATACTTAGAACCGACTTCAGCAAGAACCTGAACATCTTCAGGAACTCTGAGTCCGCTTTCTAAGGCAGCGTTGACAATAGCGGCAGCCAGAGAATCACGGGGAGCGACAAAATATCCGGTTCTGTGAGTATTGAAGAATTCCTTCATGCCGGCATAGACAATACCATAAGAATCGTTGTAGGGAAGAAGGGTAATCTTCTTGTCATTAGCTGAAGCAAACTCGAGAAGTCCATCTCTGATTTCATCGATCATCTTGCCTTCGTTGACAATATCGAGGACATAGACATCATCCTTGACAGCCAGCATATGGGCCTTGACGACATCCATGACCGGGTCTTTGTATTCGATGATGATGGAACCCAAGGCATCACCGGACATATCGTGGCCGATGACAATAAGCGGAATATGATAATTCTGGATGGATCTGATTTCATCAGTTCCAAGTTCATCATCATAGATGACAGCTCCGTCAACGTGAGACTTGATTAAAGACTCGATGACCTGAGCGGCATCTTCCTTGGTTCTCTTAGTGATGAAAATAGAAGTGATATAGCCGTAGATCTTGGCGATATCGATCATTCCGTCTAACATATTTGAAACATAGGAGTAACCGGTAGAAGGAATCATGATGCCGATATTGGTCGAGCGGGAATTAGCTAAGCCCTGAGCTAAAGCAGAAGGCTTATATCCTAGACGCTGAATGGCATCATTGACAGCTTTCTTGGTTTTCTCGGTGACATTAGGATGGTTGTTGATGACTCTTGATACCGTGGCCAAGGAGACACCGGCAATCTTAGCAACTTCATAGATCGTGACACGATCCTTGTACATCTTCTTATTATCTTCCATGGGACAAACCTCCGCTTTATTACAAACTTATATTAATTATATTACTTATGAAAATTTTTTTCATTGTTTTATGAAGATATTTCAACAAATAATTATTCCTTTCTCAATCGTTTTCTCAAACATTTGAATAAATCGTCTCTCCCGATAGGCTATAATTATCAAAACGGGGATAATTCAAATGAAAAACAAAGATCCTAACTCCATGAAAATCAGTGAAATTTACGGCATGACCTGTATGTTTCTCGCCTTCTTATTGCCAGCCTTTCTTTTAGCGACAATCGGTTTTCTTCTCATCTTCAATAGAGAGTCGATGTTCAAAGAAGATACCAGCTACACCTACTTCCTGGTTATAGTGATACTGGCCTTTGCAAGTGCCGCTGTCTTTGTTGTTTTGGATATCTTCCTGGCCTTAAAGAGAAAGAAACAGTTCCAAGGCGAAAGATACGAATATGTGGAAGCGACGATCGTCAATGTGAGCCAGGGTCTGATCACTGCCCGTTTTGCAATCGATGACGGACGTCAATTTGAAGGAACAATAGCCAGTTATTTCATTTTAAAATCAGTCAGCTCTCTCTTCTATCGAGGAGAGAAGATACCGATTTGTCTCATCGACAATAAGCTACCGGTTCTTTTGAGCAGTCAGGGCGAAAAGAATCATTTCAAGAAAAAAGAAGAAGAAGACGTTTCAAAAAATATACCCAGCCCTTTTAAAGTCCACGGCTTTATCAAGAGTCTCTTACTTATCTCCCTTTATTTTGATTTAGTCTTAGTCGTCGGAGTTGTCATCTGCTGTTTATCGGTAGTCTTTGACAAAGGAGCCAGTGGAAAAGCTTCGACTATCATCTTAGGGGTTCTTCTGATTGTCGTCGCTCTTTTCTTTATCATCAAGGGCATCGTCGACGCTTATCAGAACATGAGCAAAAGACTGAAAAAAGGCGGTGTCGTCATTCAGGCCGCTATCAGAAAAATAGAAGGAACACGCTATGCCGACGCCGTCTTATCAAACGAAGAAGACCATTCAACCTTAGAAATCCCCCTGATAGGATACTTCACAAAAGGCAATATGAAATCTCTTAAAGACAATCAGAAAATAACTGTCTTCTTAGGAAACGAAGGCGAGGCATTCCTGCTCAGATCAAAGTAAGTGATCATTCGATTTCGAACAATAAAAAACTGCTGCCATCTTGCTTTTTCAAGCAGAGAGCAGCAGTTTTATTTTGTCAGTCTAGCTTAGGCTTTCCAATCGTAGTTGAGGACTTCAGGTAAGAAGGAGTTCTTATGTCCGCAGACAGGGCAGACTTTTAAAGCGACGGGTCCGACATGGATGTGACCACAGACCTGGCACTTCCAGACAACGACTAAGCCTTCCTTGATGACAGCCTTGTCGGTCTTGAGCTCATTGAGCATTGACTGATAACGGGCTTCATGACGAGATTCGATCTTGCCGACCATCTCGAACTTGGCAGCGATTTCCGGGAATCCTTCTTCACGGGCAATCTTTGCGAAAGTAGGATACATCTCGGTGCATTCGTAATGTTCGCCATTGGCGGCATCATCGATGTTCACTTCAGTGGTGGGAATACTTCCGCCATGAAGATACTTGAACCAGAGTTCAGCGTGTTCAGATTCATTCTTGGCAGTCTCCATGAAGAGTTCAGAAAACTCCTTATGGCCTTCCTTGTTAGCGACTTCGGAATAGTAACGATATTTGGTGTGGGCCTGACTCTCACCGGCAAAAGCAGCAAGCAAATTAGCTTCAGTCTTAGTACCTTTTAATTCTTTCATTAGGTATTTCTCCTTGTAAATAGTATAGCAAAGATAAAATCTGTTGCAAAATAAACGCTCACATATTTTTTAGCTATTCTATTTAAGTAAAAGACATCAATAAGGAGTATATTAAGAAAGCGACTGTTTATGTTTAAAAATTCACTGCTCAGGTTTTTGAAGCCTTATAGGAAATTCTTCATTATTGCCTGTATTACCATCATTGTCGAATGTGCTTTGGAAATAAGCATTCCTTTTTTGATGAAAGAACTTCTCGACTATGGAATGAATCCTGTATTGAACGAACAGAATCAGATCATCTCCTATACGCTTAATATGGATTATATCCTGATGATAGGCGGAATAATGATGGCTTTTGCCTTAGTTTCCATATTCTTAGGAATAATCACTGCCAAATTCACGGCCATAGCCGGAAGAGGATTAGGATATGAACTAAGAAAAGCCGAATATAAGAAGATTCAAGAATTCTCTTTCAGCAACATGGATGAATTCCGCCTCAATTCCCTGGTGACCAGAATCACAAACGATGTTCAGATTGTCTCCGATGCCTTCTGTCAGACCTTGAGAGCTATCTTAAGAGCACCTATTCAATTAGCCTTTTCCCTCGTCTTTGCCGTCTTGATGTCAAAAGACCTGTCTTTAGTATTCGCCATTGTTCTTCCAGTTCTCGCCCTCCTCTTAGTTCTCATCATCATGAAGGCCAAGCCTCTCTTCATCAGAGTCCAGGATGCTCTTGATAACGTCAATAGAACCACTCAGGAAAGTTTAGTCGCCATCAAATTAGTCAAAGCCAACGCCAAAAAGGATTATGAGATCTCCAAGTTCACAAAGGTGAACAAAGAAGTAAACGACATAGGAATAAAATCTTTTTCTGTCAGCGCCTGGAATATGGCAGCGATGGACTTGATGACTTATGCCTGCCTTATCGGTGTTCTCTATGTCGGAGGAAGGCTTTCCTTGGCTGACACCACCGGTAAGCTCATCAACAACATCACCGCCTACTTGAGCTATGTCATGCAGGTATTGGCCTCTTTGAATATGCTATCCAATGTCTTCATGACTTTCACCAGGTCTCAGGCCAGCGCCTATAGAATCAAACAGGTGTTCAGCTCCGATAATGAAATCAAAGACAACAAGGACTCCAAGGAAAAAATAACTTCCGGTTCGATCTCCTTCAAAGATGTCTCATTCAAATACAAAGAGACAGCCAAGGAGAATGTCCTCAGTCATATAAGCTTTGATATCTCCGATGGTGATTTTGTCGGTATTTTAGGACAGACTGGAAGTTCGAAAACCACCTTAATCAGCCTGATTGAAAGATTCTATGATGCCTCAGAAGGTGAAATACTCATCGACGGAAAGAACATCAAAGACTATTCGCTAAAAGAACTGAGATCGAATATCGCCATCTCCTTCCAGAATCCCCGTCTCTTCTCGGGGACCATCGAAGACAATCTCCGCTGGGGAAACAAAGAAGCCACTAAAGAGCAGATTGAGGAAAGCTGCAAAATAGCAGGCTGTTATTCTTTCATTGTCGACAAACTGCCTTCAGGTTTCCAAACTGAATTAGGTCAGACAGGAAGCAATATCTCCGGGGGTCAGAGACAGAGAATCTGCATAGCCAGAGCCATCCTCAAAAATCCGAAGATCCTGATACTCGATGATTCCTTCTCTGCCTTAGACAGAATCACAGAGGAAGAAGTTAAATCCAATCTGAAGACACGTCTTCCCCATATGACAAAGATAATCATCTCCCAGAAAGTTTCAACTATTGAAAATGCAGATAAAATCATCGTTTTAAACGATGGAAAGATCCACAATATCGGAACAAGCGAAGAACTGAAAGAGATAGACGATATCTATCAGTCGATCTATAAGATCCAGACCGAGGGGATGAAAGCATGAAATCACTAAACGCATCCAGGCCAAAGAAAATGCTCCCGACTGTCAAAAGACTCTGGTCCTTCTTCCAAGGACAGAGAGCCTTTTTCCTCTTGGTGATGGTCTTAGCCGTCTATGTCGGCTTAGCCTCGATCATCGGAAACTACATGTCGAAAGATGTCATCAACGATTTAGCCTATAACAACGGAAAGAACCTAGCCTCTCTCTGCATTAATATTGGCATCATCTATTCTGTAGGGATCATTGCCTGCATCATCTATTCTCAGCTGATGGTAAGATTGACTCAGAAGGTGATCTTCAGAATCAGACAGGAACTGATTGAAAAGCTGGAGTCTCTTCCCATTTCCTATTTTGACCGCCACACTCATGGTTCGATAATGACCTTCTTCACCAATGATGTTGACACGCTAGTCATCATGCTAAACGAATCGCTGGCCAATATCTTTCTGACTATCACAAAACTTTTCGGTACCATAGTCTGTCTCTTCCTCATCAACGTCTATCTATCCCTGATAGTCATTTTCTTCCTGATACTGATGTTCCTCTTCATGTTCTTGAATTCCCGGGCAGCCAGAAAGTATTTCAAGGCCCAGCAGGACTGTCTTTCCGATGTCAACTCCAGAGTCGAAGAAGATATCGCCGGCATCAAGGTCATGAAAGCCTTCAACCACGAAGAAGAAAGTCTTCAGGCTTTTGACAAAGCCAATGACGAGTGGCGGAAAGCCAGCCAGGAAGCCTTCTTCCACACTCAGCTTGCCATACCGGTGAATGTCTCCCTGAGCTACTTCAATTTTGCCGTCTCCTCGATAGTCGGCTGTCTCTTTTTAGCAAATGGATTATTGTCTTCTGGTATCGGCGGACTTTCTTCCTACTTAGTCTTTGTGAGAACCGCCTGCCAGCCTTTCAACTACCTGACTATGCATATCAACAACATCCTCTCAGGCTTAGCCGGTGCTGAACGGATATTCTCCTTCCTCGATGAGAAGAACGAAGAAGATAACGGACAGGTTCAGCTTCTCAGGAAGAATGAAGACAAGACCTTCAAAGACAGATACATCTGGAGCTTTAAGAATAAGGATGGTTCTCTTAAAAAAGTGGCGTTAGCTGGCGTAATTAAGTTTGAAAATGTCTGTTTCAGCTATAGTAAAGGTCATCCGATATTGAAGAATGTCTCCTTTGAGGCATATCCTGGAAAGAAGATAGCATTTGTCGGATCGACTGGAGCCGGGAAAACAACTATTATCTCCCTTCTGGCCAGATTCTATCCTCTTGATTCTGGTCGTATCACCTATGACGGAATCAATATTGAAGATATCAAATTAGATTCTCTCAGAAGAGCTTTGTCGATGGTTACTCAGGATACTCATCTGTTCACAGGAACTATCGAAGACAATATCCGTTATGTCAGGCGCCATTCTTCTCAGCAAGAAATCGAAGAAGCATCAGTCAACAGCTGTTCTGACAGCTTCATCAAGAGAATGCCCCACGGTTATTCAACTATGCTTTTTGATGACGGATCAAACTTATCAGAAGGACAGAGACAGCTTTTGGGATTGACTCGTGCCACTCTCAATCAGCCTCCGGTTTTGATATTGGATGAAGCTACATCCAACATTGACACCAGAAGCGAAGAACTCATCCATGAAGGACTGAATAAACTGATGAAAGAAAGAACTGTCATCATCATCGCCCACCGCTTAAGCACCATCCGCGATGCTGACGAAATAATCGTGCTCGACAATGGAAATATCATTGAACGGGGAAGACAGGAAGAGCTTTTGAAAAACAAAGGTCCTTACTATGACCTCTATACAGGCAAAACCGAATTAGCTTAATATATTGGTATAAAGAAAGAAGCATTGTTATGAAACTTGAAGCACCGGACAAAAAGAATAAGCTGAAGGTATTAGGCAAGAAGGTCTTCTCCCAGCAGAATGAGATACTTGGCAAGTACTTTATTCTCGACAATGACAAAGGCGTAGCCACTATCGAATTCCACTATGATCACTTCGAAGATTTCCTCGACCAGAATCTGGGAAACGGAAAAGCGAGGTTCTTTACTACTGATTTCAAAGAAAAACTCCGGGGAATCGTCCAGCTTATTCCTCTAGTCTACGATGTCAATATCATCTTCAATATTAAAGATTATGACGGCTATACTATCGAAGATGCCAATCAGATCTTGGAAGACAACATGAACATTCACTATTTCAACAATAGGATTGGCCTACAGAAGAAAAAGAGAAGCGCTATCGCTCTTCTCATCATCGGTATTCTGTTCCTGATATCAAATATCCTCTTCAACTATTTCATCGAAGGAACAGGAACCAATAAGCTTCTGATCAATGTCTTCAGCGAAATCATGGATATCGCAGCCTGGGTCTTTGTCTGGGAATCAGTGTCAATCTACTTCATCGACCGAGCTGAAATGGCAGTCAAAACAGAGAAATTCCGAGCCAGAATCAAAGAAGTCGTCTTCAAAAAACCAAAAGACTATCTTCCCGTCAACAATATCAAGGCCCTTGAGGAAGATATCAGGGACTCCAAGTCCAAAGAAAAAGAAGAAAAGTAAACCACCTGCAGGCCGCTTTTAAAAAGCGGCCTTTTCTATCGATAAACAGGCTCTGGAAGTGATAAACTAAAGCTGTGAAAAACAGCAAAAGCATCTGGGTAGCTGACCGCGATTATTTTCCTCTTCTTTTCCGCTATAAAAACGCTCATCCGGAATTGCGTATAAAGATCATCACAAAAGAAGAACTCCTTGATCTTTCTTCCTTCACTTATAAAAATGGCCCTCTTCCTCTTCTTCTCAAAAGAAAAGACATGGATTATTCATCCGCAAAGAAGTGGATGAAACTTTTAAGAGTGGCTGACTTCTATAAGAATAAGACTCTTTTAGAGTTATACGGATTACTTAAAGAGGACTATCTTCAGGAAGACGAATTAGGAAGATATGAATTAGACTCCTGTGATCTCTTTCTTTTTGAAATGCCGGAAGACTTTGAGATTCAAAGTCTTCTTTCACGGAAGAAAATCAGCTTCAAGGAACTTTCTTTCCAGGACTTAAGCATTGAGAAAGTAAATGATGATGTCTCAAGTATCGACATAATCCCCTTCAAGGACAAATATCAGCAGTTTACCTATATCTATTCCGATATCCGAAGAAGACTTCTTGATAATCCAGATGAAAAAGACAAAATCAAGGTTCTCATCAAAGACGATGACGATCTTTTCTACGTCAATGCTGCAAGCTCTTTGTTTAATGTTCCTTCCTATGCCATCTACAAAAAGCCATTCTTAAGCAATAGGACTTTGGCTGAAAAAATCAAACAGATCCATCAGGAGAGAAGTCTCTCTTTCACTGAAGAAGAACTTGAAGACGACTCTCTGAAGGAGCTTAAAAGAGTCATCGATTACTATGAACTTGACACTATCGACTTTGATAAGGCCTATGCCGATTTGCTCGAAATCGTAAAAGGAAACAACAATTCCAAGAGTCTTGGAGATAAAGGAATCACTGTCACTGATTCTTTTTCCATGAATCAGAATTCAATTATCTATGTCACTGATTTCCATTACGATGTCTTCTATAAGGTCTATAAAGACAACAATGTCCTCTCCGATGAGCAGCTGGAAGAATGCGGTGCCAATACCAGTTATGTCCAGACTAAACTCGAGAAGAGGAAAAAACTCAATTATCTTCTTTATAATCACATCCTTCTTCTTTCATTTGTAGAACAGCACCAGGCTGATCACATCTATCTCTCCCAGTTTATCGAAGGAGAAGACGATAAACTGAAGAAGCTTGTCAGAAATCCAATCAACAGAAACGGTGTTTACACCGACCGTTCAAAGAAACTCTTTGTCTGCGACCAATATGACCGAAATTTCTGGCTCTTCTCCGATGGTGAAGTAAGAACCTACGATCATTCTTTCAAAGGACTCAAGACTTATATAAGCAAAAGAAAAGACGTCTGGAGCGTATCTGCTTTAAAGTCCTATGTCTGCTGTCCCTTCAAGTTTTTTCTTGAAGAGACTCTTCCTAAAACAGAAACTGATTATCACCCG
>Ga0172377_10003184_pt1 | contig 16842 bp, 18 predicted proteins | sample Pumphouse3metaG_FD_119749 | JGI IMG/M metagenome (GOLD analysis project Ga0172377, IMG submission 119749) | Leachate microbial communities from a municipal landfill in Southern Ontario, Canada - Pumphouse #3 metaG | ecosystem: Engineered > Solid waste > Landfill > Unclassified | place: Canada...
AAAAAGCACGGCACGCAGTAGAGAAAGTGCCGGAGAAGCACTGGCCAAATCGGCGGCACGAGCCATCGGTTCTCAACTCGGAAGAGCAATAATCCGGGGGATTTTAGGAAGTATTTTTAAAAAATAACCCTTAGCCGATCAAATCTCATAAAAATGGGGCTGATACGCCTGATCGAGTTCGGAAAGTTTCATTCCGAACAACTGACGCATTTTATCCTCGATATCGTTCCAAAAATACTCTAAGATCAGGCTTGAGCCTACATTCCCCTCTATTTTGTAAAAAGGCCCCTCCAATGCTTCTATAATCTCGATCACCTCTATTTCATGAGGCTGGCGCGAAAGCTTATAGCCTCCCGAAGCGCCCCGAATACTGCTGACCAGATTACTGCGACGCAGAATCGAAAGAAGCTGTTCGAGGTAGCCGTGGGATATCTGGGTCATCGCCGATATTTCCCGTACCTGCATCGACCTCCCGCGCGGGGCATGGGAAAGAACATGCATGGCCGCAAGTCCGTAAATGGCTTTTGAGGAGAGTGCGGACATTATTCAAAAGCCTTCGGATAGAGTTTTTTAGCGATATAATAAATCTTGCACGCGACGCAGTATCCGAACAAAAGCTCCAAAGAAGCACAGACGAGGAAAATAGCGGCAATCAGATTTACAGCTACATTCAATCCTAAAATATCCGCAGCACCGAGTGCGATAACAAAACCGACACCGAAAAATGCAGCCAGGCGTTTGGCTCCCGCATCTTCCATTTTGGTAGGAAGCGATAGTCTCTTTTTAATCCATAAAGAAAAATTTTGAACGGGGCTGAATTGTTTATATCCATATAATCGGAGAAAAAAATCGATTAACAAAAAAAACAAAACCGCCAAACTATGCGTAATAAGAAAAACAATGATACCGGCAATCACAGAAAAAGTATTGATCCGTGTCACGGTTGCATCGACTTGACGAAAAATAAGCGGACATTCTTGAGCCATTACAACTCCTTTTTTCCTGTCATGATAAAATAATCTTTTCTTATTGTCAAGTATCCATACAGAATTACTAAGAATTAACCTTTTCGTGCGGTTTGATTACGCTCGGGCATGTACCAGTTCCCGAATCTTTTTTTCAACATTGAGTAATGAGTCGAACGGTTTAAGCAGATAGTGATCTGCCCCTATTTTATGGCTTTGCAGTACTTTATCTAAAGTCGAATAGGCTGTCATCATAATAACGACGCATTCGGGGTCTTTCTCTTTTATCTCTTCGAGGACACTCAAACCGTCTTTTTGAGGCATCATAATATCGAGCAAAACCCCGTCATATTCTCCGGCACGAAAACGGCTGACTGCCGTTATCGGATTATCGATATAGGTTATTTTAAAATCTCCTGAGCGCGTTAATGCTTTTTCCAGCATCGTACCGATAGAAATCTCATCGTCTACAATCATTAACCGTATCATTTTAATTCTCCAAAAAGTTGTGTAATCGCTTTACCCATCAGATCTTCCGTTTTTTCATGGACAAGAACATCCAGTGCCGTAAACACATCCGCACTTGCGGTTTCAATCTCTTTGATTCGTTGTTCAATTTGGGTGCGCGAACATAATTTCTTACCGTCGCCGCAATCGGCGATCAACGCATTGGCTTCCGTATGGACTGTACGGTGCGGCGCTTCCAGGCGGCTATACGATTTAAGCATTCCAAACTGCTCTTTTCCAACGCCGCTGTCATACCACTTACCTAAGCGGCACGAATGGTGATCCACCGGATTAAAATCATTCTCCTGCCCGAATAAAAAGGCATAAACGTTATTTTTGTAGATGACATGATCGATTTTTGCCAAATTGCTAAAAATATAGTTACTGATATCCATGATTTCATAAACACTTCGCGAAGCGTTACGCTGGAATATCTCCATACGGTCGCTCATTTGGGTTACTTCGTCTTTCGTAGTCGAAACGATACCGGAAAGTTCTTCCGTAGCCGTTTCGATCTCATTAGTGTCTTGCTGCATGGACTGAATTACGATCTCGATCTCTTTGGTCGCTTTTTGGGTTCTTTCCGCCAATTTTCGTACTTCATCCGCAACTACGGCAAATCCTCTGCCGTGTTCTCCCGCACGTGCCGCTTCGATTGCGGCATTTAATGCTAGAAGGTTGGTTTGGTCGGCAATATCTTTGATCAGAGCGACTACGCTGGAAACTTCATGCGATCTGGAAACCAGATTACCTGTCGTCGTAATCGTCCCTTCCATCAACTCTGCAAGTTTATTCATATCTTCATCGACATGATGAGCAATTTTGAGCCCTTCGTCCGAACCTTCCGCGGTCTCTTTCGACTGCTGAACCATCTCTTTTAATTTTTCCAGAATATCGACAAAAACTTTTTGAGTTGCGCTTAGTGCCCCTTTGATACTTTTTTGGTGCATTTCAAGCAAGCCGTTGTCTTCTCCGCCGACGATAGACGACTTTGTTAGAATATAGCCTTTGAGCCCGTTACTTAAATTTTTACCGATTACGGAAGCCTCGCATTCTCCGACGACGATCTCTTTGGTATTTTTTCTCAATTCCGTCACTACGGCATCTTTGTTGGCAATATCCTGAGCTTTCGAATTAAAAAAAAGAGGGTCTCCGTTTTCATTCAGAACGACGATTGCTTCTTTGTCGCTCAATGCGGCTATCTCTTTGTATAATGCCAGTTCAGCCGCTAGAATATCCCGTTCGACGCGTAATAAATCCGCTTCTTCTTTGTATTTCGTCGCCTCTCGCGTAAAAAACATCTATTTTACCTCCTCATACGTTTTTAAAATCACTTCAAATACGGCACCTTGATCTTTATTGACGACACGAATCGATCCGCCGTGCTTGTCAATGATCGCTTTTGCTACATTTAAACCGATACCCATACTTTGTTTTTTCTCACCGCTGATTGCAAAATCAAATATTCCGGGTAATACACTTTGGGGTATTCCTCCGGCGTTATCAAGAATTTTAACAACTATTTCCTTCTCATCACATTGTATAGAAATATCCAATTGACGGTTTTCATACGGTATTGTACCTTTTTCGAACTCATCCATTGCATTATTTAAAATAATAATCCACACTTGTTCCAAACGATTGGATATCCCCATAGTCATGCAACTGGTAGAGTTGTATTCCGTCGTTTGCAAAAACAGTTCGTCATTGATCCGTATCGGGACGATATGCTTGGCACGATTCATGATAATCCGCAATGCATAAATCAATGTCATATGAACGCTGCACGCTTTCATTACCTCTTTGCCGGTACCTGCGAATTCATACATCGAATTAACGATCGATTCGATCCGTTTGACCCCTTCATCAATCGATTCGAACAATGCGTCGGCATCGGCTACTTTACCTTCACAATCCCATTTCAATAATTCGAGATTACCCTTGATATACGTAATCGGCGTATTGATCTCATGTGTAATGGCTGCTGCGAGGCGACCCACACTCATGAGCTTGGCATCGCTCAATTTTTCTTCTTTGAGTCGTTCGAAATTGGTGATATCGACAAAATAAAGGATATGGTATTCCTCATTACGGATCATCGGATTAGGCATAGACGTCGTATGAATACTGTAATAGCGTTTTTCCTGATTTCGATCCGTCGATACGATACGCCCCTGAATTTTTTCATCGCGGTAAAGTTCGCAAATCGCCTGTAGTGCGTCTTTTTGTGTATGTTCTCCTTGTAAAACAGGAGTCGTCTCTTCTTTCGATTCCGTCATCCAGACCAAAACATCTTTCGCCGAAAAAAAATCCTGACTCTCCTCATAACCGTTTTGCAACAAAAATTTTCTATTGACTAAAACCGCTTCATAACGGTGATCAAAAAGAACCGCCAAAGAAGTATCATGGTCAATCAGCTGTTCCATACTCGCTAAAATAGCACGATTGACTTCAGAAACGTCCTGAGCAATACAAACGATTTCACCGATCTCTCCGCGTCCGTCACGTATGGAATAAAGAGTTGCATCGACGGTAATCGAATCTCCGTTCGAACTTAGCAGTTCAATCGTTCCGCGATAGATTTCGCCCGCTTTTAATTTTTCCCGCACCAGCGAACGCAAAAAAAGCCAGAAACGGCGTTCGACAAAACGCATCCAATGCGAACCGATCATCTCATCCGAATGGTAATGGAGTAATTCTAAAAGCAAGTTATTGACTTCAATAATCGTACCGTCGTATTCCATCCGGATAAGAAGCGAGGTTTTTGAAATCGCCCCGAACATCAGATTGATCTGCCGGAAAGCTTTTTGAGCCTGCTTCGCATCCAAGGAGTGCTGGAGAAGCCGCTCGGCGACTTTTTTGACCGCACTGGGTAAAAGCGGCTTGAGAAGATATTTGTCAACCCCTACGTCAATCGCTTTCAAAAATAGGTCGCTGCCGTGCGCACTTGAGATCACTACCGTTTTTATCGCCGGGTTATGCTCTTTACTTTTGCTGATTGCTTCAAAAACATCCGCTTTCATATGCATAGGATGCAAAATAAGCAGATCGATCTCTTCAAATATTTCCGGGAGTCGATCGAGAACGTCCAAATCGGCATCGATATTTTGTAAAACTTCTATAAAAGGGTCTTGACGGGAAAGACTTTCGTTTGCAATAACCCAATCGGTTACATAAACAATTTTTAGTGTATCGGGCATGTTCAACTTTATTTTTCTATAATAGTATCATTATTATTTCATCTCACTATAATTTTCTTCCGATAAAATACTCAAAAATTAATCACAAATGGGCTTATATGAAAAAAATTTTACTTATTTTATTGGCATGCGGAATTCTGAGTGCGGAAGATTTGTACGAAGCCGATGTAAGTGCGGCCGAAGCACACGAAATGCAGAAAAAAGGGGAAGCTATCATCGTCGATGTCCGAACGACGCTCGAGTATATTTATACGGGCCACGGTGAAGGATTCATCAATATTCCCGCTTATGAGTGGACCTATGTTCCCAAATCAATCGAAGAGCGGGTCAAAAGTTCCGAATACGAACTTAAGACCGATAAACCCAAAGGACATATCGAAGTGCAAAAACTGTATGATGCCAAAGAGGTATTCAACAAAAACTTCGTCAGTGACGTAATGAAAGCGATGAAACTTCGAAATACGGATGCCGTCATTTTAGTTTGCCGAAGCGGTCCTCGTTCTAAAGCGGCTGCAAACCTTCTGGCAAAAGAAGGGATCAAAGCCTATAATCTCGAAGACGGATTTATGTTCGGATGGAAAGAGTCTAAAATGCCGTGGGACGGTTATTAATAACGGCTCCCTTTCCTACCCTGGATTAGCAAAATACGCAATTTTTTTAAAGATCCATTTTCCCGACGGCACAGGAGACGAAGCTTTTAGCTGTAGTCGTTAGGGTTTGTACCGTACTAAGTTCATCCGTTGTTAACGGATATCCCAGACTTCTGAGTTTCAATTTTAGTTTTTCGATCTGATCTTCCTCAACATCTAAAGTAATTTTTCGAGGTTCACACTCTAAATCGACGCTCACTTCGCCAAACTCATCTGCCAAACTTTTAATGAGTGTATTGGCACATCCTCCGCATTTTACATTCAGTACTTCAAACGTTTGTTTCATCATAAATCCTTTTTAAATAGGCTATCTCAATGTAACATATTCCGGTAACCGGAGAGTTAATCGAATATTTCTGCAATCAACGGCTTCGTTTATCGCATTCCCATCCGCTGAACATTCGAGAGTGAAATCAGATGTGCCGTAATAAGCTGAAAAGCGTTATGATCGCACATCTCCTGTTTTTTCTTTTTACTGAGATGCTGAAGCTTCTCTTCATTCACGACGTAAAAGCCGTTTATTTGGTAACTGGTCTGATCCGGAGTAACGATCTGTGCCGTTTTCTCTTCGAGCAATCCCCATTGATCGAGTTGTTTGATAAATTGTCCGCTTGTTCCGGCATCGGCTTGGAACTGATTCATAAAATTCATCACACCCGTTAAAAATTCACTCGGTTTTCCCTCTTCGTCAAACAGTTTTCGATCGCTTTTGCTCTCTCCGGCACTTTTAGCACTGCTATCGAGTCCCAACGAGAGTTTATTGTCTTCGTGATTGACAAAGATAAAAGGGTAACGGCGAATTGATGCGGGAACATATCGGAGATTTTCCCATGTACCGTTCTCATCGACAAAAATGTTCTCTTTCTCTTTAAATCCGAGCATCGCCGATGCGCTCCAGTTTCCTTCCGCATCTTTTACAAAAAGGATAGGATAATCTTTACAACATTCGTAAAACTCCGCAATCGTAATGGGAGTACTAATCATCTCTTTTGCGTATGCGAAGTTATCGAATGCTTTGACAAAACTCTCTTTGTGCGTTAGTGTATGGATAAGTTCGATATTTTTGTACATGCGTCTCCCTGTTTCAATATAACTATTTTTTCGATACGGCGATCAATACCGGTAGTTTATCCGCTTTAGTATCATTTTTGACATAAATAATGCATAACTTGTGCGATCTCTCTTTTTATTGCAACCAAAATATCCTCTTTAGTTCGACGGTATGTAGCTGGAACACTTGCGAATAATCAGAAACCTCTGAAAATATGCTACTATTTTTAGAGGATAATAGGTCAAACATGCTGAGCAAAGGAAGTGTGCAAAATTATGGATATACGGATATCGTCTTCGCAATATCAGTACTCTTCTTATACTTCTAATCAGGAAAAACCATCTACAGAATCTTCTTCCTCCGAAAAATCATCGTCGTCTGCTCAGGCTCTAATCTCAAAATTAGAAGCTACGGATACAAAAGTACGGGCTCACGAAGCGGCACATATAGCTGCAGGCGGCGGTGTAGTCAGCGGAGGTGCAAACTTTAGCTATACCAAAGGGCCGGACGGGAAAATGTACGCCACCACCGGTGAAGTGCCTATCGATACATCCGAAGGAAAAACTCCGGAAGAAACTATCCAAAAAGCACGCCAAATCGCCGCAGCCGCAATGGCACCTTCCGATCCAAGCCCTCAAGATTATCGCGTCGCCGCATCAGCAGCCGTTATGGAAATGCGGGGGCATTTAGAAGAGAATAAAAAAATCCAAGAGACGATCAACGGACAAAAAGCCTATGGGTCCGTCGCGCTATCGGAAACGGATCCATCATCGGCAGAAGCGTCTTCATAAATAGATTCTGCCGCACACATTCATAATATTCAGTGCATGGAATTTAATTTCTTCTCGAATCCGATCTCATTCAATCCGCCGATCTTCTTCTCTAGCAATCTTCCCTTGGGTGCGAAGAAGAGAATATTAGGTGTAGCGGTCACTTCATAATCGTTTTTAGCTTCTTCGTTCTGATCGAGATTAATGTAAAAAAATTGTGCTTTATCATTATATTTTGGATCTAATTTTTTCACGGATTCCATCGTAATTTTGCAAAACGGGCAGTGATCGGTACCGAGTATCACGACAGAATATTTGGGAGAGTTTTTAACCATAAGTTTGACGTTATCATAAGAGGCGACTTGGATATCTGCCGCAAAAAGCGAGATTCCGTACAACAAACCGATCCATATTTTAAACATCTTATTGCTCCTATATAGCCTAAATTTTTTTTCAAAACTATATCACATTATTCATCACATTTTCTTCTCATCGCCTCATGTACTCTTTATCGTACCGTTTCCAAACCCTGATCGATCCAACCCCAGTTAATCCCGCCGTCGAGTTCATAAACGTTTTTATATCCGAGTTGCGCACCCATCAACTCTCCGAGTGTTTTGGTTCTGTTCGCATGGGCACATACGAGGATAAAAGGCTGTTCTTTATTCGTCACCACTTTCGTAAAGGCTTCCATAAAGCTCTCAAGATCAAACTCTCCAAACTCATCGAAAAACGTGATCTTATGGCTCCCTTCGATGATGCCGTAGTATTCCCACTCCTCTGCCCTTCGTATGTCTATGATGGCATAGCCTTCTTCTTTTTTTTGCTTGAACTCTCGTGTAGAAAGAGATTTAAACGGCCCGAAATTCAACATGAGCATCCTTTCTGATATATCTTTTTGTCAACCTGCAAAAATCGTAAAAATCACTGAGCATCAAATAGCGGAATTCTATATCTTCAAATTGCTTTTTCATGACCGGTTCACCTTGCAAAAAGTATTTCACATCTTTTTGAAACTCTTTCGGATACTCCAGCTTTTCAGCCTGCAATGACGAGAAGCAATCGATAAAATCCGAAAAAAGCTGTATTACGATGGCGTCTTGCTCCTGCGATCGATCTTCGAGGAAATCGGTAATTTCTTCAAATCGCTCACATATTCCTACCAAACATTGATGCACATAATGCTCCTCGACAATGACTATTTTAATCAATATACATAAAGTATTCTAATAGAAAAACCTACCTTTGGGCACGATTTATGCAGTTTGTCAAACATTATTCCAAGGAGGATTCTATGCTCTGCAAACTAAATCAGGTAATCGATTTTGTTCGTCAATACAAACTGCTTGACGATTTGGATGACGCTGCACTCACCGAAACGTTCAATATTTTCCCGCATTGTTGCTCATGGGACAAAGGATTGGGCTTTGCCGAACTGGACGATAGCCGTCTTGACCTTGCCGTAGATAAAATCATGGAAGTTCTAGATGAGTCATACGATCACAATTACACCGCACCGCAGATCAAAGAGATCGCAACTTCTTTTATGAAAGTTTTTGAAGCAGCCGGTGCACCCAAAAGTCCGGTACCTTTTGTAATCGTCATGTTAGCTCGAATTTAAAATCCGTCTCGAAATCATCATGACCCCATAAAAGAATGGTCTATGCATTGACTCTTTAACATACCTAATTTCACAACAAGGAATGACAATGGTTACAGTAAAACTGGAAAAAGAGTGCGCTTGTTTTAAGGATGCCAAAAATATCGAATCAACAAAAACCTTTGAAGATAAAGACGCAGCAATGCTGTATGCCAAAGGGTTGTGCAGAACGATCAACGAAGCGTTTTGCGGTAAACATTTTTTTCGTCCTACTGATACAAGCGACGACGAGGTGATGATCAAACTGATTGCGCGTTAAGCAAGCCCTTCGCCTTATTTAAAGGCTATACTATTACATTTTCGAAAACAGGATAATAGGGAATATGCTCATATTGACACAAGAGAATTATGATAAAACCGTTCAAGATAACGAGATAGTGGTTATCGATTTTTGGGCACAGTGGTGTGCTCCGTGCAAACAGTATGGACCGATATTTGAAAAAGTATCTGAAAAATACCCCGACATAACGTTTGCAAAACTGCATACGGAAGAGGAGACAAAGCTATCAGACTATTTCTTTGTCCAAAATCTTCCAACGACGGTGTTTATGAAAGAGAAGACGGTTGTTTTCAAAACACCGGGATTATTATCTGAAGAGGAACTGGTTGATCTGATCGAGCAGACAAAAGCGACCGATATGGATAAATTTCGTGCGGAAAGAGCAGCAAAAAAAGCAGCACGTAAGCGACAGCCATAAAGTAACTCTTGACAACTTAAAGCGGTGTAGAAGGAAAGTAGATGCCATTAAATCGACTGGAACGATATTTCAAGGATTACAGTTATATCAGAAAAGGCCATTACCCTGTAACTGATTTGATTGTCTGCGTGTACATGGGCGATGTATGGACTGAAGCAAACAAACCACAGCAAATTGCCATCAGCGAAGGGCTCCTTCGATCAATCGAAGCAAAACACTTCGAACTTGGGAGTGAAGATGTTGAACGTCTTTTTGAGCTCTATGATCTTCGGGGTAAAGCCGAGCGTGGTGAGCTACCGGATGAAGTGACGCTGCAAACGGCGTTTACTAAGATCATCGAAGAGCATCACTTATCGTATCAACCTTCGTCTTAAAAAGTATCTGCTCTTTGGAGAGGTCATTCCATAATGCTGAATTGTATGTAGTAATGATACAAGTTGACATAACATCAAAAAGTGTGACAAGCTATGGTGTAACAAGATACCAAATCGTTTTTCTTCTCTTGGCTTGAAAGTTCATATTTTAGGGAGTTTTTTGAGTATTATAAGTGGTACCAGTGGGCGGACTCGAACCGCCACGCATCGCTGCACCGGATTTTGAATCCGGCGTGTCTACCATTTCACCACACTGGCATGTGTTTGAAGAGGACGGAATTATAGGCACCGTTTGCTTAAAAATACGTAAAACGTACTTTGCTAATCGATTTTTCGTTTATGCCGATAATAGAGTATGGAACTTTTATTGCTTAACATGATTTATACAGTATGGTTAAGCTTACACAAAAGGATTTGACGTGAGAATTACATCGGGATCGTATTACACTAACATATACGGCGAAAACAATAAAATCAATCAGCAATTGTATGATGTAAACAAACAAATTTCATCTACTCATAAAATTCAATACGCTCACGAAGATCCGGGCGTATTTATCGATACCCTCCGTTTAGACGATGAAATCACGACGCTGACACAGGTTAAAAACAGTGCGCAAAGTGCCTACAAAGTCTCGACACAAACAGACACGACGATCGGTGAAATCGTAAAAACACTTGAATCGATGAAAGTTAAACTGGTCAATGCCGCCACCGATTCGAACTCCGATACCAGTATGCAAGCTATCGCAAAAGAGTTGCGCGGATTGCAAAACCACCTTTTAACGTTAGCCAACACCTCCATAGGCGGGCAATATCTCTTTTCCGGAACAGCAACTTCCGTTAAGCCTATCTCATCGGATGGAACGTATCAGGGTAATGATAAAGACCTTGAAGCATTTTTGGGTTCAGGAGTCAAACAAAAATACAATATCAGCGGTTCACAACTCTTTTTAGGCGAAGAGAGTAAAATCACCCGAACTATCACTACAAACGTTGCTCAGATGAGCCTAAACGACTTATATCCGGATATTATGCAAAATCCTGACACGCCGAGAAGTGCATCTGAAGAAAGTTACATTACAGGCAGCAGCACAATCCGTGATTTAATGGGTGACAACGATGCCGATACAACCAACGACACAACCCGTTCATCCTATTTCTATGTAGAAGGGACACGTACCGACGGTACGACCTTCAAATCAAAAATCCAAATGGGGATGGATGATACCATGGATGATTTGATGCATCAAATTGCCCTTGCCTATGATCCAAATACGGCTTCACCGACTGCAAATCAGGTAAATGTTTCCCTGAACGCCAACGGACAAATAGAAATCACCGATAAAATAGCGGGTTCAAGCAAACTGGACTTTCATATGGTCGGTGCCGTCGATTTCGACTCGACCAATGCAGGTGACGCCGCCGATATATCCGATGCTATGTATGGCGCTAGTACCGGAAGTATCGATAATCTGCAATCCGGTACGACTGATTTTGAAACGGCTTCCGTCACAACTCCCGGGCTTTATGTCAAAGAGTTCACCAAAAGCGGTTTCACTTCTCCGGCAGGTGTAAGCAATACGCTAGAAGGAGTCAACTACGACCGTACCAATTTTGAACAAGACGGTTCAAAACTGACATCGAACATTTCTCAAATCAATAAAAATGACAACAGTTTTGCGACTGCAACGACCAAACTTCTCGATGTTGCCGGGGTAAATACCCTTGACGGACAACAGATGATTATTAACGGAACCGATGTCAACGGAAATCCTTTTACAGCCCAAATCGATCTTGCCACAGCGGGATCAACTTTTTCATTAGACGGCGGTACGACCAACTACGATATTTTCAATACCCAGACTCCGCGTGTGGCAGCAGATGCGGACTCGATGACATATCAACAGCTAATGGACGTCGTCAATATGGCAATGACTGGCAATCTTCCGGCTACAAATACAGCCGCCGACTATGATGCGGCAATCACGGCATCCAATTCAAAAGCATCGGTACAACTCGACAGCTCCGGGCGTATGGTCTTTGAAGATAAAGTAAACCCTTCGACGAATGCTTCCCTCTCAATCTATGATGCGGGATCAGATACCTATCCCGCATCGGGAACAAGTGGCGGATCCATTTTTACGTTTAATGCAAATAGTGCGTTAACCGTTCGCGATGCAAAAACCGACTTTTTTGCCCAGATCGAAGAGATGATCAAATCCGTTGAAGAAGGAAAAACACGCGCAGACGGCAGTGATGCAGCTGATCCGAGAAATATCGGGATACAAAATGCGATACAGATGATCGACGATCTTAGCGATCACGTCAGCCGTATGCAGACCGAGGCAGGATCGTATTCGCAAGTATTACAGGCATCTTCCGATCGTACCTCTATGCTCATCATCAGTACAAAAACACTTCAATCCGACGTCATCGATACAGATATTGCCGAAGCAACGCTTAGAATGCAGCAACTCAGCCTCAATTATCAGGCAATGCTCTCTAGCATCTCGAAGGTATCCAAGCTCTCTCTCGTCAATTATGTATAACACTCTGCAATAAAAGAGGCTTCTCTCCCCTTTTTTGCTATAATTTATCTACTTTTACAACTTATCCAAGGATTACCTATTTTACGCGATACACTGTTTATTGCCGGGTTCGGTATTTTATTTTATTTGGGGTTAGCCACTATCATCAGCGATGCATCTATTATCGGTGCATACGGAGCCTCCTTTGCCTCTGCAAACATATACGTCTTCGGCTATGTCGCCTACACTTATCTTTTGCTCTTAATGGTCCCTTTGTTTTACTGGTATAAATACGACGGTCCTATCGTTCGACGTTTGGAAATGGCCGGTGTTTTTTCTCTCCTTTTTTTTGCCCTCCTCTTTTTTCAGGCGATGGTGGTAGAAGGAACCTATCGCGGTGCATTCGGAGGTGTCATCGTCGATTTTATCTCCGTATATATCGGGACATTCGGATTATGGACATTATGGCTGATGATGGTGGCCGTATCGGTTGTCTTGGTCATGGAACAAAGTCTGTCCGAACTTGCCCAACCTATTAAAGAGTATATGGATAAACCGCTCCCAACACCAAAAAAAGTGCAAAAATCGCAGAATGAACCTATTTCCGATAATCAAACACCCTCCGCAGATGACTTCTCCGCATATTCCGCAAGCCAACAAACAGAGGAGGAAGAAGATTCTTTCTCGTTAGACGTCGCTGCAGTAGAGAAAGAAGATCTTCCGCTTGAAAACCGTCAAGTATTACCGGTACAGGAATCGATCCCGCATCAAGCCGTTGCACCTCTTCTATCCGAGCCAGTAGTCGCTGAAGAAAACGCTCCAAAAGAGTCGACGATATTAAGTATGGCAAAAAAAGTCAAAGAGAGCAAACAGCATGCACTCGTCGTCGATGAACTGGAAGAAAATAAAATGCTTCTAGAGCAGATTGACAAAGGAGTCAGCGAAAAACCGAAAAATTTTAAACTCCCTTCCATCGATTTTTTTCAAAATCCGCCTAAGAAACAGACTTTGGTGGATGAAGCGGAGCTGGATGATAAAATTCGCGATCTTATCGAAAAACTGGGCCATTTCAATATCGAGGGTGACGTCGTCCGTACTTATGCGGGGCCTGTCGTCTCAACCTTCGAATTCAAACCTGCAGCCAATATCAAAGTATCAAAAATTCTAGGTTTGCAAGATGATTTGGCAATGGCACTTCGGGCACAAACGATACGTATACAAGCACCAATCCCAGGAAAAGATGTTGTCGGTATCGAAATTCCGAACAAATCGGTAGAGACAATCTATCTCAGAGAGATGCTGGAAAGCAAACTTTTTCAGGAGGCGGCATCTCCATTGACACTGATCCTAGGCAAAGATATTGTCGGAAAACCTTTTATCACCGATCTTAAAAAGCTTCCGCACCTTCTTATCGCCGGAACAACCGGAAGCGGGAAAAGTGTCGGTATCAATTCCATGATTCTGAGCCTTTTATATAAAAATTCTCCGGATCAACTGAAACTGCTAATGATCGATCCGAAGATGTTGGAATTCTCGATCTATAATGACATTCCACACCTTCTGACACCCGTCATCACGAAACCCAAAGAGGCGATTTCGGCACTTAACAATATGGTATACGAAATGGAACGCCGTTATCAACTGATGAGCGAAACCCGAACCAAAAATATCGAAAATTATAACGATAAAGCCAAAGTCGAAAAACGCGATCTCCTCCCATACATCGTCGTCATCATTGATGAATTAGCTGATTTGATGATGACCAGCGGTAAAGATGTGGAATATTCAATCGCCCGTTTAGCTCAAATGGCACGTGCCAGCGGTATCCATCTCATCGTCGCAACCCAGCGCCCGAGCGTCGATGTCGTCACCGGATTGATTAAAGCCAACCTCCCCTCACGTATCAGTTATAAAGTAGGACAAAAGATCGACAGTAAAATCATCCTCGACGGCATGGGAGCCGAATCGCTGTTAGGACGTGGTGACATGCTCTTTACCCCTCCGGGTATGAGTGGTCTAGTCCGTCTGCATGCTCCATGGAGTACCGAAGTCGAAATCGAAAAAGTGGTCGATTTCCTCAAATCGCAGCGCGAGCCGGAATACGATCGCCGTTTTTTACGCGATAAAGAAGATATCACAAAAACAGACGGAGGAAGCGGAAACGACGAAGAAGTGGACGAGCTGTACGAAGAAGCCAAAAATATTGTCCTGAGTGAACAAAAAACATCTATCAGTTACCTGCAAAGACGCCTTCAAATCGGCTATAACCGTTCTGCCCGCCTTATAGAGCAGCTAGAAAATAACGGTATTCTCTCCGCACCCAATGCTAAAGGCAACCGCGATATCATTGCCGAAACCCCTTTTTAATTCTCCTGACGGAGAGTCTTTATTCCTTTTTTTGTAACTTTATTACTCTTTCTATAGTTTTATATATTTCTATTTTAGTGTCCATTATTTTTATATGTGTTACAAATATAAACATATATCTACTTTATTGGCCTTCATATTGTGTATTTTTGTAACATTATTACAAAACTCATTTTTTCTTCTGTTATAATCATTGAAAATTAACTGGCACAGGAGTCACTATGGCTTTTATGGACGAATACAAAGCACACGTAGCAGAACGGGCGGCTCAAGGGATACCTCCATTCCCACTTACAAAAGAGCAAGTTACTGAGTTAGTAGCACTCATTACAGCTGAAAGTTCCAAAAACGATGAGTTGGTAACAATGTTAGCAGAACGTGTCAATCCGGGTGTTGACGACGGCGCACATGTTAAGGCTGCATTTTTACATCAAGTACTCCAAGGCCAAGTAAAAGCTTTCTTGGCGGACAACAGCGATATCAACAGTGATGATCATAAAAAAGCGGCGATCAAAATTCTCGGTAAAATGGTCGGAGGCTACAATGTCAAACCTCTTATAGATGCACTTAGCAACGATGCAATCGCAAACGAAGCGGCACATGAGCTCAAACATACCCTTTTGGTGTACGATGCATTCAACGATATCGTTGATCTTTCAAAAACCAATAAATACGCAAAAGAAGTTCTTCAATCATGGGCAGATGCTGAGTGGTTTACCGCTAAAAAGCCTCTTGTTGAAAAATTCAGCGTAGTAGTTTTCAAATTCCCTGGCGAAACCAATACCGATGACCTCTCTCCTGCGAGTGCGGCATTTACCCGTTCAGACATTCCGCTCCACGCAACAACCATGTTAAGTGCGAAAATGCCTGAAGGTATTGCAAAAATCGCTGAGTTGAAAGAAAAAGGGATGCAAATCGCTTACGTCGGTGACGTAGTAGGAACCGGTTCAAGCCGTAAATCTGCAGCAAACTCGGTTCAATGGCACATGGGTGACGATATCCCAGGTATCCCGAACAAACGTACCGGCGGTGTCGTAATCGGAAGCATCATCGCTCCGATTTTCTTCGCTACGTGTGAAGATTCCGGTGCATTGCCGATCGAAGCCGATGTTAGCCAAATGGAAACCGGTGACGTACTCGATATCGATACAAAAGCGGGAACGATTACGAAAAACGGTACCATCATTGCCAACTTCTCACTTCGCCCAAATACCATCGAAGACGAAGTACGTGCAGGCGGACGTATCCCATTGATTATCGGTCGCGGTTTGACGGCAAAAGCACGCGCTGCACTCGGTATGGCTCCGGCAACCATTTTCGCAACTCCAATCCAGCCTGCCGATACGGGCAAAGGGTATACCCTTGCTCAAAAAATGGTCGGTAAAGCATGCGGTATGGAAGGTGTACGCCCGGGTATGTACTGTGAACCTATGACAAGCACTGTCGGTAGCCAAGATACAACCGGACCGATGACACGTGATGAAATCAAAGAACTTTCAGCTCTCGGTTTCTCAGCGGATTTCGTTCTTCAATCTTTCTGTCATACGGCAGCATACCCGAAACCGTCTGACGTGAAATTGCACGCAACATTGCCGGCATTTATCAGCTCACGCAGCGGTGTTGCCCTTCGTCCTGCGGACGGTGTTATCCACTCATGGTTGAACCGTATGGTTCTTCCGGACACGGTAGGAACAGGCGGTGACTCTCACACCCGTTTCCCTATCGGTGTGAGTTTCCCTGCAGGTTCAGGTCTTGTTGCGTTCGCAGCGGTTACCGGTTCTATGCCTCTTGAAATGCCTGAGTCTGTATTGGTTCGCTTCAAAGGTGATATGCAACCGGGTATCACACTACGTGACCTTGTTAACGCTATCCCGTATTATGCGATCAAGCAAGGATTACTCACAGTTGAGAAAAAAGGGAAGAAAAATATCTTTAACGGACGTGTTTTGGAGATCGAAGGTCTTCCAAACATGAAAGTGGAACAAGCGTTCGAGCTTTCCGATGCGTCGGCTGAGCGTTCAGCGGCGGCTTGTACGGTTCGCCTGAACAAAGAACCGGTTATCGAATAC
>Ga0172377_10003186_pt1 | contig 16840 bp, 16 predicted proteins | sample Pumphouse3metaG_FD_119749 | JGI IMG/M metagenome (GOLD analysis project Ga0172377, IMG submission 119749) | Leachate microbial communities from a municipal landfill in Southern Ontario, Canada - Pumphouse #3 metaG | ecosystem: Engineered > Solid waste > Landfill > Unclassified | place: Canada...
AAACCATGGGCAAATAATAGGCCTATACTTAATATTGTATTCTGCAGGAAGATTTTTTGTTGAAGGCTTAAGAACAGACAGCCTGATGTTCGCAGGAATGAGGGTTGCGCAGCTTATAAGCATAGCATCAATAATAATCGGAGCAGCACTGTTGATATATGTAAAAAAGAAAAAAATGTCATCCTGAACGCAGTAAAAATCTCAGGTTTTAAAAGAATGACAAAATGTGTACCTTTCGCGAAAGCGAAGGTTTTTTTTATGCAAAAGATGAGATTCTTCGGGCTAAAGCCCTCAGAATGACAGCAACCTTGCCCACGGAATGACACTACAAAAAGATTTTTTGCATTTTTTAAAAATAGTTGTGGCATTTTATACCCACTATGTGGTATAATATGCCCAGTAGGTGGTAGAAAATGTTTACTGGTGAATATATACATTCATTTGATGAAAAAGGAAGGGTTATAATACCTTCAAAATTTAGAAATGAATTAGGAGAAAGTTTTTATATCGGGAAAGGATTGGATAAATGCTTGTTCGTTTATCCTATTGAAACATGGACAGAATTTGTTGGTAAGCTCAGAAATCTATCAACCTTTAACAGAGAAGAAAGATTTTTCTTAAGACGATTTGTTTCCGGTTTTTCTGAATGTTCTTTCGATAAACAGGGAAGGATATTAATACCGCCGCAGCTGAGAAGTTTCAGTGAATTAAATACAGATGCTGCAATTATAGGGGTTATAGATAGAATCGAAATTTGGAATAAAGACAGTTGGGATGATTACTCCAACGATGACCAGTTCGATTTTGACAGCATTGTCGAAAAAATGTCGGAATTGGGGATAGGCTTATAAGGAGGAAACATGAATTACATACATAAACCGGTTTTACTTGACGAATCTATAAATGGTTTAAATATAAAAGAAGACGGTATTTATGTTGATTGTACTCTTGGCGGCGGAGGCCATACTGAGGAAATACTTAAAAGAAATACAAAGGGAAAAATCATAGGAATTGATCAGGATGATTATGCTGTACAAAAAGCTACAGAAAAATTAAGCAATTATAAAAATTTTATACCGGTAAAGAATAATTTCAGCAATATAGACGAAATTTTAGATGAGCTAAATATAGAAAAAATTGACGGAATAATATTTGATCTTGGTGTTTCGTCATTTCAGCTTGATATTCCGGAAAGAGGATTTTCTTACAATAATGATATGCCCCTCGACATGAGGATGGATAAAAGTCAGACAACCACCGCAAGGCATATTGTAAACGGATATGAGGAAAATGAATTATCAAGGATTCTTTGGGATTACGGCGAAGAAAAATGGGCAGCACGAATTGCAAAATTCATTGTACAGGAAAGAGAGCAGGAATTTATAGAAACAACAGGCCAGCTTGTATCTATTATTAAAAAAGCAATACCGAAGCAAGTTAGACAAGAAGGATCCCATCCTGCTAAGAAAACATTTCAGGCAATAAGAATTGAAGTGAACAGAGAGTTGGAAATACTTGAAAGCACAGTTAAGTCCGCAGTTGAAAGACTGAATAAGAAAGGGAGAATCTGCATCATAACATTTCATTCCCTTGAGGACAGAATTATAAAAAATACATTTACAGAATTAAATAAGGATTGCATTTGTCCTCCTGAGTTTCCAAAATGCATGTGCGATCACAGAAGAAAACTAAAAATAATAACTAAAAAACCAATAACTCCATCAGAAGAAGAATTATCAGAAAACAGAAGAGCACACAGCGCAAAATTAAGAATAGGTGAAAGGGTGTAAAAAATGTCAGCGTTAAGAAAAGAAGCTGTTGAGTTACAGGAGTATGGAATTGAAAAAGATTATTCTCCAAAAAAGCGAATAAAAACAAAAAAGAAAAATAATACTTTTATAGAGAGTTTAAAAAATTCAGCTATGATTGCTATTACTTTCATATTAGGAATATTAATAGTTTATAATTATGCCGTAATCACTGACAAGCAAATGGAGCTGAATAATCTAAGTATTGAAATAACAAATCTTAATAGTGAAATCGACAAATACAATATAGCTTTGGAGAGTATTAAGAACACTAACAGCATTGAGGAAATGGCTAAAGTTTATTTAGGTATGAATTATCCAACAAGGAAGCAGACAGTATTCCTAGACTTTACATATGGCTCTGATACAACCGAAGAAAATAATATAATGGCAAAGGATGAAAATCTGTTAGTAGGATTAATTGACAAGGTAAGAAGTTTCATTCGATAAGGGGGTTGCCATATGAGGAAGCGTGCAAAAAGCACTACTAACCTTCAGAATAAAAGAAGGATGTTATTTTTCTTAGTATGCTTTTTTTTAGTTACAATGGCTTTGGTTGTAAGGCTTGGTTACATACAGCTGATAAAAGGTGAAGAATACAGAAAACAAGCAATGGAAAACTGGTCAAGGGATATTACCATAAGTGCCAAAAGAGGTACAATCTACGATGCCAAGGGAAAGAGATTAGCAGTAAGCATTAATTCCAGCACTGTCACATGTTTTCCGGCAGACGTGAAGAAAAGTGTGAAACCTGCCACGGATAATACAGAAAACGAAGATGACGGTATTTTGACTGCGATTTTAAAGAAACTAAACCGAACTATGTTTACGGAAGAAACTCAAGCGGAACAAATACCTTTAAATACCAAGACTCCGGAAGAAATTGCACAGATTTTATCGGAAATTTTAGAGATGGATTATGAGGAAGTTCTTCAAAAAATAACTTCCAATTATAACTATGTAATCCTAAAAAAATGGATTACCGATGAGCAGGCACAAAAAATAAGGGAGCAGGAATTAAGCGGCATAAGTATAATTGAAGACAATAAAAGGGTATACCCCTACGGAAATTTTGCACCCTATGTATTGGGGTTCACAAATATTGACCAGGACGGATTATATGGAGTTGAAGCCACCTACAATGATTATTTGACGGGGATTCCGGGGAGAACTGTTGTGAATACGGATGCCTACGGAAGGGAGCTTCCCTTCGGATATAATGAATATTATGAATCTAAAGACGGCTCGGGGGTTGTACTTACCATGGATGAGGTAATACAGCATTACGCGGAATCAGCAGCCGAAAAGGTTATGGCAGATTACAATGCAAAACGAGCAACAATTATAGTAATGGACCCGAATACAAGCGATATTTTAGCAATGGCATCAAAACCTGATTATGATCCCAATGACCCAAGAATTCCAATAGATGCAAATATTCAAGAACAGTGGGAAACCTTATCCAATGAAGAGCTTCAAAATGCTTGGTTTGATATGTGGCGAAATCCTGCTGTTAATGATATATATGAGCCCGGCTCAACATTTAAGCTCATAACTACAGCAACAGCACTTGAAGAAAATGCTGCAACACTTAACTCTACATATTTTTGTGACGGTTTTGTAAGACAAATTACAAGTCATAATATTAGGTGCTGGAGATACTACAGACCTCACGGACAGCAGACATTGTCTGAAGCGATACAGAATTCATGCAACGATGCCCTTGCACAAATTGGTCTTGATATAGGGAAAGATGCATTTTACAAATATTTGAAATCATTTGGCTTTGAAGAGCAATCAGGTATTATGCTCAATGGTGAAGCATTAGGCATTGTAAAGGAACCTGAATATATGAAGGATGTGGATGTTGTAACCCAGGCTTTCGGTCAAGGTGTTGCAATAACTCCCATACAACTGGTAAATGCTGTTTCGGCAATTTCAAACGGCGGCAATTTAATGGTGCCGAGAATTGTGAAACAGCTCATTGACGAAGATGGAAATATAATTAAAAATTTTGATACAGAAGTAAGAAGAAAAGTTATTTCTGATGAAACATCAAAAATAATGCTTCAAATAATGAAAGAAACTGCAGAAGCAGGAACTAAACAAGCTTATAGACCTGGATATAGAATAGGCGGGAAATCAGGAACTGCACAAAAAGTTATTGATGGTAGATATATTGATGGAAAATTCATATCTTCCTTTATTGGTGTTGCTCCTGTTGATAACCCAAGAGCAGTTGCTTTGGTAATGGTCGATGAGCCTGACATTAGTATAGGGTCCTATGGCAGTATAGTTGCTGGACCGGTTTGTGCTGATTTATTAGAAAATATACTCAAATATTATGATGTAGAGCCGGTTTATACTGAAGAGGAACTCGGTCATGTGGAAAAACAAATGGTGACGGTTCCAAATCTATTGGGGCTTACAATTGCAGAAGCAACCGATAAGCTGATAAATGCGGGTTTGGAAAGCAACATTACAATTGAAGTGGAAGCTGAAAGAACAGTTAAATCCCAGTTTCCCAAAGCAGGAGAGCAGGTTGTCAAATCTTCCATGGTTACTTTGACACTGAACTAACACGTTAATATTGAATTAGGAAAATAAGAAAAATATTCACTCTCGGTTTCGGCCACGAATAATTCTAAAGCTCATGACGGCTAAAAATCCTACAGCTTGCAAACTCGCTACGCTCAAACAGTGCAAGCTGCTTAACGGATTTTCAACCTGCACTCGCTAAGAATTATAGTCGTGTCCTGCAAATGTTCGCTTAATATTTTTCTTATTTTTAGAGATACTTTTAACAGCTTATGGTTCAGAAAGACATGTTACTCAGTCTCGTTCACAAATTTATTTGCTCCAAATGTCGCATAAATTTGGTAATCGTTGCGGTTGTATTTGGTTTTTAACTATGATAAAATTGCACATACTATCATACATTTAAATAGGAGTATACTTATGAAAATAAAAAATTTACTTAAAGAGATGGATTATTTAAGTTACACAGGCGGAGACGATATTGAAGTATCAGGCATTACAAATGATTCAAGAAAAATAAATAAAAATGATGTATTTGTGGCAATTAAAGGCTTTACAAACGACGGTCATAAATTTATAGAAAGTGCTTTAGAGAATGGAGCATCTGTCGTTATTTGCGAAAATATTCCTGAAAATGTAAAAGATAAAAGCAATTTCATCATTGTCAGCTCGCCGAGAGAAACAATGGCTAAAGCAGCTAATATAATATACGGACGACCTTCGGAAAAAATGAATATTACCGGAGTTACGGGAACTAACGGCAAAACCAGCACTACATATTTATTAAACGGAATATATGATTATTTAGGAGAAAAATCAGGAATAATAGGAACGATGGGTGTTCTTATTGAAGGTAAAAAAATCAAAGTAGACAACACTACACCTGAAGCATTTGACATACAGCATTACTTGGCAATGATGCTTGAAAAGGATATTACTCATTGTTGTATGGAGGTTTCATCTCATGCTCTTGAATTGAACAGAATTGATGAGGTTCAGATAGATGTAGGAATTTTCACCAATGTTACAAGAGACCATTTGGATTTTCATAAAACAATGGAAAATTATTATCAGGCAAAGAAAAAGCTGTTTCATTTAACAAAAATTAACAACATTATAAATGTGGATGACCCTTATGGTTTAAGACTTTATAATGAGCTTATGGAAGAAGGTGTCAAAGCAATATCCATAGGTATTGAAAATGATGCAGATATTAAAGCTTCAAACCTGAAAACCACAATGAAGGGAACAACTTTTGACCTTAATGTATTAGGGACAGAGAAAACAGCCCATGTAAATACTCCTGGAACATTCAGTGTTCTTAATTCCCTTGGAGCTTTGGGGGCTGCATATGCATTGGGAGCAAATATTGATGATATCATTGAAGCATTAAAAGAAATAAAGGGAGTTACAGGAAGATTTGAAATTCTTCCTAATAAGCTTGATTGTATTATAATTCTTGATTTTGCACATACTCCTGACGGTCTTCAGAAGGTAATGGATACTATAAATGAGTTTGCAGAAGGAAGAAAGATTGTTATGTTTGGAGCAGGGGGAGAAAGAGATTTGTCAAGACGTGCTCCCATGGGTGAAATTGCAGGCAAATACTGTGATTTAAGCATACTTACATCCGATAATCCAAGATTTGAAGACCCTTACGAAATATGTAAGGAAATAGCAGAAGGTGTTGAAAAGTGCAACGGTAAATATAAAATAATTGTTGAGCGTGACCAAGCCATATACTATGCTATTGACAACTGCCAAAAAAATGATGTAATATTGTTAGCGGGAAAATCTACAGAGCCGTATCAGGATATGGGAACTGAAAAAGTACCTTATGATGAAACTTTGCTTGCAAAGAGAGCAATAATTGCAGTAGAGAAAAAAAGAGGAAAAAGATGAGATCCTTCGCTGCGCTCAGGATGACAGCTTACGGCTCAGGATGACAAAATTGTTATAAACTAATTAATAGGAGAAATTATGCAAGGCAACGAACAAATTATAAGAGTAATAATTGTATCCTTTTTAATAGCATTGTTCTTGGGACCGGTTGTAATTCCGGTCTTAAAGCGCCTTAAAGTAGGACAAAGTATACGAGAAGACGGACCTAGAAGTCATTTATCCAAGTCGGGAACCCCTACCATGGGCGGAATTATCATTATATTAGCAATTATAATTGCAATTTTAACCGGCAAGTTGTTTATGACTGAAGTTTGGGCGGTAATTTTCTTCATGTTGGGTTTCGGGGCAATAGGAGCCGTTGATGATTATATAAAGGTAGTAATGAGACAAAACGAAGGATTAAAGCCGGCTCAGAAAATATTAGGGCAACTGATCTTTTCTGTGATTCTTGCATGGTACGGCTCTAAATACAGTGCCATGGGAACCACTTTAATTATTCCCTTTGTAAACATTCATATTGATTTAGGAGTTTTATACATACCATTTATTATATTTTTTGCCGTTAGTATTGTTAATGCAGTGAATTTGACAGACAGGCTGGACGGTCTTAATACAGGAGTCACTCTAATAGTTATGGCTGCCTTCAGCTTGATTACCGGCAGTCTAAAAGAGACAAATCAAATATATGAAGGAATCTCATTGGTAAGTGCTGCAGTCAGCGGCGCCTGCTTAGGATTCTTAAAACATAATGCAAATCCTGCCAAAGTATTTATGGGAGATATAGGCTCCTTGGCCTTAGGCGGCGCTGTTGCCTCGGTTGCAGTATTATCCGGCACAGTTTTATTCATACCCATAATAGGCGGCATATACTTTGTAGAAGCACTTTCAGTAGTTATTCAGGTTTTCCACTATAAGAGAACAAAAAGAAGAGTATTTAAAATGGCACCTTTGCATCATCATTTTGAAATGAGCGGCTGGAAAGAAACAAAGGTTGTGGCAGTGTTTTGGATTGCCACTTTGATATTAGCATTTATAGGTATTTATTCAATATAAACAACATAAGATAATAATGGGATTTTTATAAGGAAGGTAAAAATGAATGTACTTGTAGTAGGATTAGGTGTTTCAGGCATTGCATGCATAAAAGGATTAAGTAAGACAGATACGAAAATTTATGCATTTGATGAATCATCCGAAGAAAATTTAAAAGACAGATTAAAAGAAGCAGAAGGAATTGACGTAGAATACTACTTTGGTAATGATGAAATTGAAAAAATAAATTTCGAAAAGTTGGACTATGCAATTAAAAGTCCCGGTATTAAATATGAAGTTCCCATAATTGAAACACTGCTTAAAAGTAACATCGAAGTAATAAGTGACATAGAAGCAGCTTATAGAGAAACAAATGCATCAATAGTTTCCATTACCGGAACAAACGGCAAAACAACCACAACAACTCTCATTGGTGAAATGGTAAGAGAAAGCGGGAAGCCGTACAAGGTGACGGGAAATATTGGCTTTGGTATATATAACGATGCTTTAAATGCGAAGGAGGAAGATATTCTTGTAGCTGAAGTAAGCAGTTTTCAGTTAGCAGGCACAATTAAGTACAAACCCCATATCAGTGTTTTAACAAATATTACTCCTGACCATTTAGACTATCACCATACAGTTGAGAATTATACAGAAGCAAAATTTAAAAATGTAATTGCTCAAGATGAAAATGATTATGCAATATTAAATTATGAAGACAGTACAATTAGGAATTACTCAGATAATATAAAGGCCAAAAAAATATTCTTCAGCTCCGAGAGAATTTTGGAGGATGGAATATTTGAGGAAAAGGGTCAAATGTTTTACAGGACCGGCAATAATAAAGAATTTATTATGGATACTAAGGAAATATTTATTCCGGGAAAACACAATTTGGAAAATGCAATGGCGGCTGCCGGTGCTGCAATAGCTATAGGGGTAGACACTAAATTTATAGCCAAGGTTTTAAGAGAATTTAAAGGTGTTGAGCATCGTCTTGAGTTTACCGGTGAATACAATAAAGTTAAATTCTACAACGATTCTAAAGGAACAAATCCTGATGCTTCAATTAAGGCGATTCAAGGAATTGAAAAACCGATTATATTGATAGCAGGTGGCTATGATAAACAGTCATCCTACGATGATTTTATAAAAGCTTTTGACAATAAAGTAAAAGCATTAGTACTCCTTGGGCAGACTGCCGGAGACATAGAAAAATGTGCCTTGAAATATGGTTTTGAAAATATTTACAGTGTGGAAACAATGGATGAAGCTGTGAAAAAAAGCTTTGAATTGGCTGAAGAAGGAGATAATGTAGTTTTATCTCCCGCATGTGCCAGCTGGGGAATGTACCCTAATTATGAAGTCAGAGGCAGAGATTTTAAAGAAAGGGTAAGCTATTATGGAGGAAACAGTAAAGAAATCTAAAGCTAAGTCAATTGACTGGGTATTGGTTTTTGTAATAGTGTTATTGGTGTTGTTTGGATTTCTAATGGTTTACAGTTCCAGTTATCCTGACGGATATTACAAATATGACGGAGACCCCTTTTATTTTTTAAGAAAACAAGTTATTGCAGCCGGAGCAGGGCTTGCAGGAATGATTTTTTTTGCAAACCTTCCATACATAATCTATAAAAAATTTAACAAGCTGATACTATTCACATGCATAGGCCTTGCTATGCTTACAATTGTAATAGGAATTGCATCAAACGGTGCTCAGAGGTGGATAGAGATTGGAGGCATATCATTACAACCTTCGGAAATAATAAAAATTGGCGCAGTTCTTTATATGGCTGATTATTTCAGCAGAAAAAGAGATGACTTGCCATCCTTTACCAAAGGCTTTTTGCCGTCATTATTCTATATAGGACTATTTTGCGGTTTGATAGCAATACAGGATGATTTAAGCACAGCAGTCATATTGGGCGGAACCCTTATGGTTATGTTTTTTTGTGCAGGAGCAAGAATCAGTCATTTAATACTGCTGTTTATTTTAGCAGTAGGAGGAATAATTGGATTGATTGCTACGCAGACATATCGAATATCTCGAATAGTTGTGTTTTTTGATCCTTTTAAATATCCTTTGGATGAAGGTTATCAAATTATAAATTCACTGTATGCCTTGGGCACGGGAGGATTATTTGGTATGGGAGTAGGCAAAAGCAGACAAAAGTTTTTCCATTTACCTGAAGCATACAATGACTTTATTTTTTCAATAATAGGAGAAGAGTTGGGTTTTGTTGGAGGAGTATTTTTAATGCTTGGATTTGTCGTATTTGCATGGAGAGGACTGAGGATTTCCATGAACACCGATGATTTTTTCGGTAGTCAGACTGCTTTAGGTCTGACAGTAATAGTATTGGCGCAGTTTATAATCCACGTAGCAGTTGCAACATCTTCAATGCCTCCCACAGGAAGAGCACTGCCCTTTATAAGTGCAGGAGGCTCATCAATAATGTTTTTACTGTGCTCAATGGGCATATTACTTAATATATCAAAATACTCGAATACTTATAGGAGCTGACCTAACCCCATTTCTCAGAATTATCACGTGTAGGCACACCACGATAAACGAATATGCTCTGTGATTGTCATCCTGAGCGTAAGCGAAGGATCCCGGGTTTTAGGGCATATTTCGGGCTAAAGCCCTCAGAATCAAAGATTAAATTTAAAGGAATGGTATAAAAATGAGAGTTATTATAACCGGCGGAGGTACCGGAGGTCATATAAATCCGGCATTGGCGATAGCACAGAAAGTAATAAATGAAGCTCCTTCTGATGCTGTTTTGTATGTAGGAAGCAGAAACAGTCTTGAAAGCGAGCTTATCCCAAAGGAAGGCTTTGAATTTAAAGCTGTTACTGCTAAATATTTTAAGAGAAGAATTACTCTTGACAATATTAAGACATTATTCGCTTCAGCAAAAGGCGTGATGGAATCTTTTAAAATAATAAATGAATTTAAACCAAGTATTGTTGTGGGAACGGGAGGATATGTGAGCGGTCCCGTTGTTTTGGCTGCTTATTTAAAGAAAGTTCCTACAATGATATTGGAACAAAATGTTTTTCCGGGAGTAACCAATAGGTTATTAAGCAGATTTGCGGATGTGATAGGAATAAGCTTTGAAGAAGCTAAAAAATATTTTCCTCAGAATGCACAAGAGAAACTTATTATGGTTGGAAATCCGGTAAGAAAGGACATAATTGAAACAGACAGAAGAAAATCAAGAACTAAGTATAATTTAAAGCCTGACGATGTTTTTATTTATTCATTTGGCGGCAGCGGAGGCCAAGTGAGTTTAAACGAAGCAATAATTGATGTTATAAAAAATTATAATGGCAATAAAGATGTAAAAATACTTCATGTAACAGGTAAAAAGCTTTATGATGGTTTCATGGAAGAGTTAAATAGGAATATTAAATTAGAAAAAAATATTGAAATAAAAGATTATATGTATGAAGCTCCAATTGCACTTTCTGCTTCCGATATTGTTATAGGAAGCGCAGGAGCTATAACAATTGCAGAAATAACTGCAATTGGAGTACCTTCAATATTAATCCCGAAAACATACACAGCAGAAAATCATCAAGAATACAATGCCCGTGCTTTGGAAAAGGAAGGTGCGGCATTAGTTATATTGGAAAAAGATTTAAATGGCCGCAATCTTTTAAAGTCAATAGAAGAAGTTATCGAAAATAAAGGTAGATTAAAAACCATGGCGTTGAATTCTAAAAGACTTGGAAATTCGGATGTTGAAAAAAAAATTTACGCAACAATGATTGCCCTCATCAATGCACAGAAGTAACAAGTGAAAAATCTGTGCATAACATATAATATGAATCAGCTTGTTGCGGAGGGATAAAAATGGGAAGCTTTATTGTTGAAGGAAGAAACAGTCTTGAAGGAATTGTCGATATAGGTGGTTCAAAAAATGCTGCCCTTCCTATTCTGGCTAGCACTGTAATCACCGGAAGAGAATATATTATTGAAAATGTACCGGATATTGAAGATGTAAAAGACATGCTTGAAATATTAAGCAGTATGGGATGCAGTGTACAATTCGAAAACGATATAGCATTAATTGATACAAGAGGGTTAAATACTCATATAGTACCGGAAAAATTAGTAAGGAAGATAAGATCTTCAATAATTTTAATGGGAGCTGTTCTGCAGCGAACGGGGAAAGTGGAAGTTGCATATCCCGGAGGCTGTGAAATTGGTCTTAGACCCATTGATTTGCATTTAAAGGGATTAAGAAAATTAGGCGTTGAAATAACTGAAAAAAACGGTTTACTGATTGGCTCAGTAAATGAGCCGGCCAGCTGCGACATTCATCTTGATTATCCAAGTGTTGGGGCAACCGAAAATATTATGCTGTTTGCAGTTGGAAACACCGGAAAAACAACTATATATAATCCTGCCAGAGAACCTGAAATTACTGATTTGCAAAACTTTTTAAATATATGTGGTTTTTGTGTAACTGGTGCAGGAACGGGTATTATTACCATTGAAGGAAAAAGAATCGAAAACACAGATACTGTAGAATACAAAATTATTTCCGACCGTATAGAGGCAGGAACTTATTTGAGTGCAGCAGCATCGATGAAGAGCAAAATTTACATAAGAAACATAGAGAAATCTCATTTTAAGTCGATTACTTCTATATATGAAGATGCGGGATGCGAAATAAGAGAAACACATGGAACTATAGTTATTGCAAATAACAAAAGAATAAAAGCAATAGAAAAAATAACAACTCAGCCCTATCCGGGCTTTCCCACAGATATGCAGGCTCAGGTTATGGCATCTATGACAGTGGCTGACGGTATTTCCATTATAGAAGAAACTGTATTTGACAGCAGGTTAAAACATGTACCCGAACTGCAAAAAATGGGTGCAAATATTACAACCATTGGAAGAGTCGCAGTTGTGGAAGGTGTTGAAAAACTTTTCAGTGCCGAGGTTGAAGCTAAGGATTTAAGAGGAGGAGCTGCATTGGTTATTGCAGCATTAGGTGCAGAAGGTACTTCAAAGATAAACAATATTCATCATATAAAAAGAGGATATGAAAAATTCATATATAAATTACAAAACTTAGGTGTAATAATAACAGAGACTGCGAGATAGAATAAACTTGTCATCCTGAGCTTGCTAAGGATCTCAATGGAGGACGCACCATTAATGGCTAAAAAACAGAGGAAAAAGAAAAAAAAGAGAAATAAAAGGCTATTAATAAGTACAGCAGCCTTTATAACGGCTGCTGTAGTTGTTGTTTTTTGTATTTACTATGTATATTATAAAACTCCATATTTTAACCTCGTAAGCGTTGACATTGACGGTAATTTAACATATAGTGATGAATATATAATAGAAAAATCAGGCATCGAAACAGGTAAAAAAATATTTGATTTAGACAGGTCAAAGATTAAAGAGATTATTGAAAATGAGGTATATGTGGAAAGAGTAAGGGTAGTTTATGAACTTCCGAATAAAATATACTTGGATGTAACAGAAAGGGTAGATAAATACCAGGTTTTCTCCAACAACGAATACATAATAATCGACAAAAATGGAATAGTATTGAGGACAAGTAACGAGAAATTAGAGTTATTAACTATTGAAAGTTATGCAGATGTGTTATACAATATAGGGGATGGTATACAATTTGCAGGCGTTGAAAGCATTGAAAAAGTATTTGAAGCAGTAGAATATTTAAACAATGAATATGGCAGCGATGTAATGAAAAGCTTTAAAATTGACTTAAACAACAGCTTTGTATTTGAAACACAATATGGTACGTCAGTAAGGTTAGACTTAAGCGAGGATATTAATTACCAGATTGTTTTTGCAATGAAAATTATTAATGAAAGATTAAATAATAATTTAACGGTAGCATCGGGATTGATTGATTTTACAAAAGGGGATAGTCCTGTATATATTGAGGACTAACGGAGGAACAATATGAATAACAGAATGTGGCAGAAAATAATAATGTTTGCTATAAGCTTAATTTTAGGAATTATCTTGGTTACTCAAATGAGAACAAAGAATAATGTATTAGGCACTGTTAATTTTGATGAAAAAGCAGTCGAAATGAATGAGGAGCTGGCTAAGCTTAACATTGAAAAAAACAGGCTCAGGGATGAATTGGAATCACTTAAGAAAGAAAACAGAGAAAATGAAGAAATATATAAGGATACTGAAGAGGAACTTTTAAGGCTTAAAGAAGAGCTTAAAGTTCAGAAGATAATATCAGGCTATTATGATGTTAAAGGTTCGGGAACCATAATAACCATAGATGCCGACCCGAATACATATTTAAGTCTTGCATCAAGTCATCAATATATATTAGCATTAATCAGCTATTTGAATAATGCAGGTGTTGAAGCCATTTCCATCAATGGACAAAGGTATACCAACTATACCGAAATAGTGCCTGTTCTTGAGCATATTAACGTAAACGGTGTTGCCATGGTACTTCCTTTGGAAATAAAGGCAATCGGAAATTCATCCACAATCAAATCCTCACTGAATTTTGTAGGTGGTATAGTAACTCAGCTTAGTCAAATAGGGTATACACTTGAAACGGAAGATTCAGATGAAATATTTATACAGCGTTATGACGGAGAAAAGCAGTTCAAGTATGCGGTTCCTATAACTCGTGATGAAGAAATTTAAGGAGTGAGCATTATTAAAAGATCAATAAACATAATAATTTTTGTACTGGTTTTTTTAGCAGCTGCAGCAATTGTAAACGGCGCTGATGCAGGAATACATGAGGACACCATATATACAATTAAATATTTAAGCAAATATGCACACAGCATTGAAGAAATGAAGCTCTTGGTCAATAATATGCAAAATGCAGTATACAGCGAAAAAAAAGCAATTGCAGACTATGAATCAAGAAAATACTTTGATGATATAATTGAAATTAACTCTCAAATTGAGCAGATTAAATTTTATAATGGTTTTACCGATGTGCGAGGTCCCGGTATTATGCTTAGAGTTTCAGACAACATTAGTGAAGACCCTGAACTTGATATAATGGAAAGAATAGTACATGATGTAGATATTGTTGTATTGTTAAATGATTTAAAGGCAGCAGGAGCAGAAGCAATTGAAGTTAACGGGAAAAGAATAATCAACATTTCGGAAGTAGTATGTGCGGGGCCTTTAATTAGAGTAAACGGAGAAGTAATACCTGCTCCTTTTGTAATAATCGCAATTGGAGATATGGATGAATTATATGATGCCGTTACTGAAGAAGGTACATACGCTTATGAATTGAAGAATACTTACGGAATGGAAGTAGTTGTTGCACAAGGCTATAATTTGACGGTCAGGGAATTTCGTGGAATTAATTATGAAACCAAATATGCTGAAATAGTAAAAGAAGGGGAAGAATAAATGATATATGTTGCAGCCGGATTAATTTTAGGTATAGTTGCAGGATTGAACTTAAATTTTGTTTACAATCCAAATTATATAGTATATATATCGCTGGCAATATTAGCAATATTAAATACAATTATAAATATGCTTCATGACAATAAAACATCTGAATTGACAATTACAAAAAGTGTTGTATTTTTATTGACAGACTTGTTATATGCATTATTCTTGGGATTTGTGGGTGAGCAATTAGGTTTGCCTATTTATTTAGCAGCAGTTTTTGCATTCGGAAATAATATTTATAAAAAATTAAGAATCTTAGTCAATATATATCTTGAAAAATATTCTAATAACAAGTAAACTCAATATTGAGGCTATTTTAAAAAAATGCGGTTAAGTTATAAAAAATATGTATGAATATTATTAAAGTTATGATAGAATAGTTAAAATAGTTAAAATAGTTAAAATAGTTAAAATAGTTAAAATAGTATGTAAAAATTTCTCTCTTATAGGAGGTCATAATATGTTTCAATTTGAGGAACCATCAGAAAGACTTGCAAATATTAAAGTAATAGGTATAGGCGGAGGCGGCAACAATGCAGTAAACAGAATGATAGATGCCGGTGTCAGAGGTGTAAATTTTATCAGTGTAAATACGGACAAGCAGGCTCTATACTCATCAAAGGCAGAAACGAAATTTCAAATAGGCGAAAAATTAACTAACGGTTTAGGCGCAGGCTCAAAGCCGGAAATAGGAGAAAAAGCAGCTGAAGAAAATAAACAAGATATTGCAGAGCTGGTTGAGGGTGCAGATATGGTTTTCATAACAGCAGGTATGGGCGGTGGAACCGGAACCGGTGCAGCTCCTATAATTGCTAGTATTGCCAAGTCTATGGGTATACTTACAGTTGCAGTTGTAACAAAGCCTTTTATGTTTGAAGGAAGATGCAGAATGAAAAATGCCGAAATGGGACTTAAAAGATTAAAGGATCATATAGATACTTTGGTTGTTATTCCAAACGATAAACTTTTGGAGATAACAGACAAAAAAACTACAATGTTAGAGGCTTTTGCTATGGCAGATGAAGTATTGAGACAAGGTATACAGGGCATATCTGATTTAATTGCAATTCCTGCCATAATGAACCTTGATTTTGCAGACGTTGAAACAATTATGTCCGGTCAAGGTCTTGCTCATATGGGTATCGGTCAGGCTTCAGGGGAAAACAGAGCATTAAATGCAGTTAAACAGGCAATACAAAGTCCGCTGTTAGAAACATCCATCAATGGAGCAAGAGGAGTTCTGGTAAATATTACAGGCGGTACAAGCATGGGAATCCATGAAGTTAATGAAGCAGCAAAACTAATTGAAGAAGCTGCTGACCCCGAAGCAAACTTAATATATGGAGCAAATATTGACGAATCTGTAGGAGATATAGTTAAAATAACGGTTATTGCAACAGGCTTTGCAGAAGGCACAGCCAAAAAATCCGAGGGAGAATCAAGCGATAAAGACGATAAGAAAACAGAAAATCCATTTGATTTTACAATACCAAGCTTCTTAAATAAAAAACAATAATTATTTGTAATCATGAGCGTCAGCGAAGGATTTCAACTAATAAACATGATATTCTTCGCCTGTGGCTCAAAAATGATATAGTTCCTTGATTTACCAAAAAAATAATGATTGACAATTAAACTCTGATATGTTAATCTATTAATTGTATTACAGATGTATTTATGGATTTCACATGTTTTTAGATATTATATGTGGCGAGCTGTATATAATATGTAAAAATATGTGAAATTTTTTACTCATGGAATATAATAATATTTAGGAGGTACTCATGGCACAGGGTACAGTAAAATGGTTTAACTCAGAAAAAGGATTTGGATTTATCACAAAAGATGATGGGAATGATGTATTCGTACATTTCTCAGCAATTCAAGGCGACGGATTCAAAACTCTTGAAGAAGGTCAAAAAGTAAGTTTTGACGTTACTCAAGGAAACAGAGGAGACCAGGCGGCTAACGTTACAAGAATATAAGTAGCGCTAAAAGAAAAAATCGGGAGAAATCCCGATTTTTTGCATGTTCAAACATTATCAGAATAGTTTTACAATTTACTTATTTATGATATAATTAAAAAGAAAACATGAGATTTACA
>Ga0172377_10003190_pt1 | contig 16826 bp, 16 predicted proteins | sample Pumphouse3metaG_FD_119749 | JGI IMG/M metagenome (GOLD analysis project Ga0172377, IMG submission 119749) | Leachate microbial communities from a municipal landfill in Southern Ontario, Canada - Pumphouse #3 metaG | ecosystem: Engineered > Solid waste > Landfill > Unclassified | place: Canada...
ATATTTAATATTTAACAATAATGAAACCGATAAAAAAAGGAGGGTAAATATCCTCCTTTAAGATAATTGATTTGCAGCTTAGTATTTACGAATGCCAAGTTTCTTGATTAATTCAAGATATGCAGCGTGATCATTTCTATCTAAGTAAGAGAGAAGTCCACGTCTTTGACCAACTAAGATAAATAAAGCTCTCTTAGAACAAAAATCGTGGATATTAACCTTTAAATGTTCTGTGAGTTCGTTGATTCTCTTTGTGATGATAGCAACTTGTACTTGTGTTGAACCGGTATCTTTTCCATCTTTACCGTATTCTTTTACGATGTCTTCAATAACTAATTTTTCTAATGCCATAATATTTCCTCCTTATAAGAATAATTACTTAACTCTAGCCCCGCCATAATCCCGAAGGTGGGTTATAACCGCGCAAAAGTCGCAAAATAATAATACCATGATGTATATATATTTACAACAGTAATATTCATCTCTAATTTTTATATGCGTTCAAAGTCTGTATCGAGTAACAGCAAGGACTTATAATCGCCTGAGGCTGCAGAGCGTTCCAGCCATGATTTAGCGGCTTTTTTATCACCTTTTTGTAGATAGTATATGCCAATACATGCAATAGCATCCAGGTTGTTTAATCGAGCTGCTTCTGACCAGTTAAGAATGGCTTTTTCTTGATTCTTTTTTACACCCATACCTATAAAGTAGATTAAACCCACCATATACATAGCGTAAGAATTTTTAAATTTAGTAGCTGCAATACCATACCAGTGTAAACAACATTTGCCTTTGTCAGCTTTTTGATAGTATTGGTTAAAGTAACAAGAGGCGATGACTAAAACTAAATCCGCATTGTTATTAAATACTTCGTATAGCTTTTTTCCTATATCTATTATTTTATCTAAGTCATTTTTTGATGTAGAATTTCTCAATAAGAGCTGAATGTAAAGAATAGATAAAATTTCATCTTTCTTCTTGTACCCATTCTTTGCTATTTGCATAAGTAATGCGTATTCAGAATTTTCGGTTAAGTAAAGTTCTTCTAATGGCGTTTCATGTTTGAAATATATATCCAAAAAATCATCGGCATTTTTAACGTTAATTCTGTGTTTAGTTTGAAAATCGTTGCTCGGTTTAATGAGTTCGACTTCTTGTATTATTTCATTTATAAGTTTGTTGAATTGGTTAGTTTCACCTGAAGTCATTATGAAGGCAACCAAATCTCGAACTAATTTGGATTCATTCAAAATAAAAGGAGACAAGAAATATACAGAACAAAATTCTTTAGATTCAAAATATTTTTTTAAAAAATCAAACCTTTCAAATATGTAGTTTTCATTCTTTTTCCCACGATTAAGAAAGTTGATAGCGAGGTTGTAAGATTCCAGCCTCAACTTTTCGCGCTTAACGTTATCTTTATTTCCATAGATATTAGCATAACTTACAAAATATTTCATATAACCTCTATCAATATTTAATATATCTTCTTTTTGTCTAAAATAGGAAATTTAATGTACTTTTTCATATTGTAATGTTTAATACCCGCTTCCATAAACATATCTGAAGTAGTTTTATAACCAATGGCGTTATAGAAACCCAACGCTTGTTCTTGAGCTGCGAGTTTTATCGTGAGCGGTGAAAATTTTTGAGAGAGAAGTTTTTCAACCTGGCAAACCATTCGTTTGCCATAGTTAGTTCCACGATATTTTTTTAGTATAGCAATTCTACCGAATAAAACAACGTGTGTATCTTCATCTAGCAATATTCTCATTGTTCCCAACGCTTCATTTTCTTTGTTGAAAAATAAATAGTGGGTATAAGTCAAATCCGTTTCTTCGATCTCGTCATCTACCGGAACTGCCTGTTCTTTCATAAATACTTCTTTACGAATGAGATAGCAGCGAGTCATGTCTTGAGAAGAAGTTACTTTTTTAACGTAACATCCATCATCAAAACCATAAACAAAGTCTTTGAACCATAATTGAAGTTTATCTTGATTGAGAAGCATTGTTTGAAAATTTGATTTTGCTATAGGATATTTCTTGTAGTAATCTTCCAAAAACAATTTGAAATCTTCTCGTTTAGTTTTCTTATCATTGCCACATTGATTCTTTAAAATGGGGAATTGTTCTTTATTAGAATAGGCAATTATATCATTCTCACGCGCGTATATTAAGGGGCGTATAAAAGTAATATCTTCTTTATCCAAATGCATTTTGGCTGCGAAGGTAGCGAGACGTCCACCGAATGTCATATTCATAAATAGAGTTTCTATAGCATCTTCAGTGTGGTGAGCAAATGCCACTTTATTCGCTCCATATTCGTGAGCGGCTTGGTTGATTATGGCTTTCTTCATTCTTGAACATATGGAACAAGGAAGCAATCCATTTTTCTTATGCATATTCAGTATTGTTGCAACATCGTGTGATTTTTTAATTATAAGTCTTATGTTTTCCTGCGCACAAAATTTTTCTAGAGGGGTAGTGTCTGTCATCCCGAAACCCAAGTCAATAAACAAAGCCATGAAAGTGAAATTCTTAGTTTTAAATCTGGAATATTTATTGAGAATCTTAATTAGCGCGTACGAGTCTTTTCCACCAGAAAGACCCACGAGAATCTTGTCTCCGTTTTGTATTAGATTGAAATTGTAGTCCGCTTTCCTTACACAGGCTAGCAACGCTTTTTCAGAAGTCATATCTTTACCTCATATTAGATAGATATCTATCGGTATTCATTATATAATATTTATGGTGAAATCGTATGAAATATAATGGATTAGTATTGTTAGACAAAAAAAAGGGTAAATCTACAACTTGGGAAGAGTACGGTCTCAAAAAACTTTTTGAAGCTAAAAAAGTTGGGCACGCCGGAACTTTAGATCCTTTTGCGACCGGTTTAATAATTTGTGGGATAAACAAGGGAACTAAATTATTAAATGCATTAGAAGGGGAAGATAAAACATATATTGCTAAACTAAAACTGGGCATCAAGACAGACTCTGCAGATATTACTGGAGAGGTGATTGAGAAGAAAGAAGTATCCGAACATACAGAAGAAGAAATAAAAAGTGTTTTAGAAACTTTTCAAGGAGAACTGGAACAAGTTCCTCCTATGTTTTCAGCTTTGAAACAAAACGGAGTTCCGCTTTATAAACTTGCCCGAGAGAAAAAAGTGGTAGAGCGCAAATCTCGGAATGTCACTATCTATAATATTCAATTTATTTCTTATGATCGCGAAGAGGCAACGATAGTGTTTTTAGTTGATGTTTCTAAGGGAACATATATAAGAACATTGGGAGAAGATATTGCTGTTGCGTTAAATGAAGTTGGAACACTCATAGATCTAAGACGCACCAAGGTTGGTAAATATAACGTTAAAAATGCAAAGAAAGTTGAAGATACTAGAGTAGAGGATATAATTGATATATCTGAGTTCTATAAAGATGTATTTCATGTGAGAATTACCGGTGAAAATGATAAAAGAGCGAGAAATGCTGCTGATTTAAAACTGGATTTGGATAAAGATGAAGTTTTATTGATTGATAAGGATGAAAAAGCAGTAGCTTTGTATAAAAATTGCGGACGCGGGTGGTTTAAAGCAGTTAAGGAGTTTGTATGATAGAGTATATATTGGGCGAAAATGGATTGGTTAATAAAAAGTCTTCAGATAGTAAAATAAACCTTTGTTTAGGTTTCTTTGATGGGTTACATGTAGGTCATAAATACCTAATTCAACAAGCTAAAGAAGCGAATGTTAGATTAGGTGTGGTTACTTTTGATGGCTCTTTAAAGAGCATTACTAATAAAAGAAAAAATGGATTGATAACCACTATAGAAGATCGTTCTAAAATATTAGAAGAATTGGGTGTAGATGTACTGTTTATAATCGAATTTACACAAGTAATTATGGACATGGAACCTGTAGAATTTATTGAAAAATTTTTAAAACCTTTAGACATCAATACCATCTATGTGGGTGCGGATTTTAGCTTTGGAAAACATGCTTCAGGGAATGTTGAACTGTTAAAAAAATACTTCAATGTTGAAGTTGTGGATTTTATTATGGATGATAGCAAAAAGATTTCTACGTCAACCATATTTCAATATTTAAGCGAAGGTGAAATAAGCAAAGCAAATAGACTGCTTGGCAGAGAATATTTTATAAGGGGAAAAGTGATCCACGGTTTTTCTGCTGGATCAAAAAAATTGGGATTTCCTACGGCTAATATAGAAATGACAGGGCAGTACATATTTCCTAAAAATGGTGTATATGCAACCAAGATAGAAATAGATGGAAAAGAATATTCATCAATGACAAATATTGGAATTCATCCGACAATCAATAGATTGGACAATCCATCTATTGAAACGAACATTTTTGATTACCATGAAGACATATATGATAAAGTTATTAAACTAAGCTTTTACGATTATATTAGATCGGAAAAAAACTTTAATTCTGTTGAGGAATTAATCAATCAGTTAAATCGCGATAAGATTACAATTAAGCGATTACTTGCTTAATCTTAGCAACAGATAAAACATCTTTATATTCATCGTTCATTTCTAAGAGTAGTTTTGCGTATGAATTTATTGGATTTATTATTTTTCTATTGTTACGAACAAGTTCAACAAGAGCATCGACAAGTTCGATTTCGATATTTTGTTTTTCATATCCTTCTGTAATGGTCAAATCATTTATATCGACATTTTTAATGCCATTCAAAGAATAAGATAGGCTTCCTACATTTTTATTATTAGATGAAGCTACCAATTTGCCATTTTTAAGATCGTTAAGTAATACTATTTCTATTTCCATAACCAATACCTCTATTTAAGACTTCATTAATATACATATTTTAGTTGATAAGGTAAACAGATATGATAATTATCCCAACATTGTAATACCATGTGACACTTTATTGATAAGACTAGTTAACTAAATATTATTATTTAACATGAAATACTGAAATACGCTAGTGTTTATCTTGGCGAGGGGATAATAATTGTTAGAATTTTTCTAAATATACAAGGAATAATTGTTTACATATAGGGTTCTAATTACTCGTATGATCAATGGCTCTACAAGTATTGGCTGGACCCACTGAAGTACCATTATCTGATTTGAGCGGTTTTATGAATTTATCTACTAAAATCATACACTAAAAAAGTCAGCAACTGAATAAATCGCTGACTCAATAAGTGTAATTTATCTATCCTTCATTGTAGGAAATAGAATAACGTCTCTAATAGAATCAGTTCCGGTGAAGAACATGATCATACGATCGATGCCGAAGCCGATTCCGCCTGTAGGAGGTAAACCATATTCAAGAGCATCTAAGAATGATTCATCAATTTCATTGGCTTCTGCGTTTCCTGCTGCTCTTTCTTTCGCTTGTGATTCAAATCTTTCTCTTTGATCTATAGGATCGTTGAGTTCTGTATAAGCGTTGCAAAATTCTTTGCAACCAATGTATAATTCAAATCTTTGCGTGAATCTTGGATCTTTTTCATCTTTACGAGCAAGAGGAGTAATTTCTATAGGATGACCGTAAACTATTGTAGGTTGAATAAGTGAATCCTCAACATACTTTTCAAAGAAAGCGTTAATAACGTGTCCATAAGTAAAATGTTTTTCAACAGGTACTTTATTTTCTGCTGCAAGTTTTAATGCTTCTTCCGTAGAAGTGACTGCCGCAAAATCTATACCAGTTTTTTCTTTAACTAATTCAACCATGGAGGCTTTTCTGAATTCGGGGCCAACGTCAATCTCATTACCCAACCAGGTTATTTTTGTTCCACCAGTTACATCGATAGCAATCATTCTAAACATTTCTTCGGTCAGTTCAATCATCGATTGAAGATCGCCATAAGCTTGATATATTTCTAGAGAAGTATATTCGGGGTTATGAGTGGTATCCATTCCCTCATTTCTGAAAGCTCTACCTATTTCGTAAACTCTTTCCATACCGCCAACTATCAATTTTTTTAAGGATAACTCAGTGGCAATACGAAGGTAAAAATCTTTATCTAGTGCATTGTGATGAGTAACAAATGGTCTTGCTGCGGCACCACCAAGGATGGATTGAAGTATAGAAGTTTCAACTTCTGTAAATCCTTTTTTGTCTAAGTAGTTTTGAATATCACGAATGATTTTCGGACGCATGAATGCAATTCTACGAGCCTCGTCATTCATTATGAGATCTAAATATCTCTTTCTGTAACGTTCCTCTACATCGGTTAATCCGTGGAATTTCTCAGGGAGAGGTTTAAGCGCTTTTGTTAAGTGAGTGAATTTTGAAACTCGCAAGGTTAATTCACCTGTACGTGTTTTCATTAATTTACCTTCGACTCCGACAATATCACCTAAGTCAGAAAGTTTAAATACTTTGTAATTTTCTTCTCCAACACTGTCGATTCTAATATAGCATTGGAACATACCGGTCTTATCTTGAATATTGAAAAAAGCAGCTTTTCCCATTTTTCTAATAAATCTAATTCTACCAGCTAATATGAGAACTTCTTCCATTTCTGTTAATTGTTCTTCAGAATAATCCTTATATTTTTTTGTGACATCCACCGCAACTGTGTTTCTATCAAATTTATGACCAAAAGGAGCTACACCCAACTCTTCATAACGAGGTAACTTAGCGCGTCTTGCAAGTTCTTGATCGGTGAGTTTTCTCTGTTTCTGTTCCATTTTATTTATTCCTTTTCTATTTAAGTTTGTTACTTAATCATGTAGATTATATATATTATGAATATTAAAGTAAATTAATACCATTAAAATTCTTGTGCTAGCGTCTGGAATTTAATTTATTTTTCTGTCTCGTTATCGAAGGTGGTGTATTCATCATCACAAGTAACAACAGGAATAATTTTCTTGTCTTTTTCTTTAACTAAAATATTTAATTCATTCAAAATTTCATTTTTATCCTTTTTGTTTTCAAAAGGTACTACTATATCAAATACCGCATTCGTATGAGTGGGACCCGATACAATCCTGAAATCGTGGAAAGTAATTTGAGGGTCTATTGTTTTTAATGATTCTCTCACTATTTTTTTGCAGTGGTCTGTCTCAGGGTCATTAACTTTAACTGGATCCATGTGGAGAACTGTATTGATCTTTAACTCTGATAAACATTCGGCTTCTAAATTATCTATCATATCGTGAGATACAAATACATCTTCTCTTCCATCAACTTCGACGTGAGCGGAAGCAAATGTGTGATTCGGACCATACATGTGCATTTGAATATCGTGTACGCCTAAGACTCTTGGATTTTTTTCTAATATACTAACGAAACTTTCAATTATTTCTTCTTTAGGCTTTTCGCCTAAAAGAATATCTGACGTGTGGGTTAAGATTGATACACCTGAATACATAATTACTAAAGCTACAACGCAAGCTAGGATACCATCTATTTGAGTGAAACCAGTAAAGTAAGAAATAATAATTCCTAAAATAACAAAAACAGTGGATAACACATCATTTCTCGAATCTATAGCAGTTGCTTTTAGGGGCATAGAATCAATGCGATTTCCCAACGAGCGGTATAAGAATGCCTGGAGTATTTTTATAATGATTGCTATGCTCAAGATAATTACGTTTGGCGTCGGAAAGGCCACATATTCTTTTGATGGAGTTATTATAGCGCTGACACCTTGAATTATTATGTTGATGCCAAGAGCGAGAATTACTACTGCCATGATCAAAGACATAATATATTCAATTCTTTGATGTCCATATGGATGATCTTTATCTGCCGGTTTAGCGGCAAGTTTATAACCGAACAAAGTTAATCCAGAACTGCCGAAATCCGATAAGTTATTAATAGCATCAGCAATTATAGATATACTGCCGGAAAAAATTCCTATGATTATTTTCGCAAAGAATAAAAGTAAGTTAGAAATCAAACCAAAAATGGAACCTAAAGTACCGTAATTAGTGCGAACTTTACTATTGGATATGTCTTTATAATTTTTAACAAAAATCTTTAATAATAGTTCTGTCATGCCTCAATCCTTCTTTAACTTTAATTATGGACTATTTCACCTTTAAACACAAAATAAATTAAAGTATTTTCTAACTTATAACGATTTAAATATTCAATTTATTTACAGTTTAAATCCAACAAGTGGAAAATAGTGTAAATGTACTAAAACTATTGTTTTTAATTGCAAAATAAATGTGATAATATATTATAGTTATGAAAGGGGAAACCTATGCCTTATAAATCAAAAAAACAAGAAGGATTATCTACAAAAAATATCTTTTCAATCGTTGCTATTGCAGTGGGGTTGCTTAGTTTATTATTACTCGCAGCACAGGGTGTGTCTTATGACAACTCAGCAATCGAGGGATACTATGCTGGATTAAATATGTACAAGATGATCTTCGGAAGTGTATACGCCGGAATTAATCCCGGTTTATTATCCGCATTCATTATTATGATTTTAGCAATTGGTGCAGCTGCATTAATGAATAAATCTGATATTGCAGGGTTTGCATCGATATTGTTATTTATCACATCCGCCGTTCTTTGGTTCTGTACAGTTCCTTTATATGGAAATTTCGCAGCAACATTAGGTGCTGCAGCAATATGGTTGGGTATATTAAATATTGTTTGTGGAATCTTGGTATTCATCGGATTATCCTATAGACAATAGATATTTCAACTTATATAAAATACCACGGAAGATTTAGGACGCCTCTAAAATTGGAACAAAAATCCATTTGGAAAGAGCTCACTACAATACCGTGGTTTTTCTTTGCTCTAAAAAAGCCACCAAGTTTCCTTGGTAGCTTTATAATATTGGGGATACAATATTAATCAATTAAATCGGAAGAAAGAACGTTGTCCTTCTCCGCGGCATCGAACCGGTCATACAAGTTATCAATCGTTAATTTTGCTTTTTCTTCGCCGGAGATATCAGCGATAACTTGGCCGCTAGATAACATAATTAATCTGTTACCATACTTTAATGCATCTCGCATATTGTGTGTGATCATAAGAGTAGTTAGATGATTTTCTTTCACGAGTGTTTGAGTTAACCCCATAATTTTTTTAGACGTCTTAGGATCCAACGCCGCGGTATGTTCATCTAATAGAAGTAACTTAGGCTTTTTAAGTATTGCCATCAACAGAGTAATGGATTGACGCTGCCCGCCAGACAATGTAGATATCTTTTCGGTCAAACGATTTTCTAATCCCAAGTTAAGCGGAGCTAAGTTTTTATTATAAATTTCATTGTATTCATCTTTTAGTGCCCAAGAGAGATTTCTCTTGTCTCCGCGTTTAAATGCAAGAGCGAGATTTTCCTGAATGGATATATCTCCTATTGTTCCGACATTAGGATCTTGGAAAACTCGACCTATATATTTAGCTCTTTTGTATTCTTTTAGGTTTGTAACATCTAATTCATCAAAGAAGATCTTACCTGAAGTTGGTTTGTATGCTCCGGAAATAACATTTTGCAATGTTGATTTGCCAGATCCGTTAGATCCAATAAGAGTAATAAAATCTCCATCATTAATTGTAAGAGTGATATCTTTTAATACTTTGTTAATAGGAAGGTTAGGATCACTTGATTGAAACTCTTTACAAATATGTTCAATTTTAATCATGCTAGTTTACCTCCGTTGTTATTGATTTCGGCTTTTTGTTTTTTGTTAGTAACTTTTTAATTTCTGGTATTACTACGACGATAGTTATAAAGATTCCTTTTAGTAAGTTAAGGTAGTTGGTATTGAAACCAGGAATTTGGATGATTATGTCTATTATAAGCCAAAAGATGATTCCACCAAGAACGACTGAGAATAGAGAAAGTTTAAATGAACGATGTCCCAGTAAGACTTCTCCTAAGAAAACAATTGTCAATCCAATAACAATGCTACCTTTTCCTGCATCCGCCGCAATATGCTTGGTCATTTGACCATATAGAGCTCCTGACAAAGCGATGAGCATTGCTGAGAAAGCCATTCCCATTAAGTAGCGTGAGTTTGTGTCGATACCTTGAGCACGTGCCATATTTTCGTTCTTACCAGCCGCACGCAGTGATAAACCAAGTTCAGTACCGAAGAACCAGTACATAAGAAATATAATGCCAATGGTGATAACTCCAAGTATTATCAACTTAGAAACTGTGTAGTTATTTATTAAAGCGTTCAATCCGGTGAATATGGTCAACTTTGAACTATCCAAGACCAAGTTACCTTTAGACAGGATAACGTTGGGCGAATATAGTGCGACCATAATTATAATGCCGGACAATAACGGATTTATTTTGAAATATATGTGAAGCGCCCCGTTAATTAAACCTACGAGTCCCCCTATAATAATTGCAAAGAGAATTGCAAGGATAGGATTCATTCCGTTATTAACGAAAAGCAACGACATAATAGCGCTGAAAGGAAATAAAGATTCGACAGACAAGTCAGCTACGTTTAGTATTCTGTAGGATATAAATATACCTAAAGCAAATATAGTCCATATTAAGCCTTGCGTTGGTGCGTCGGTTCCTAAAAATTGTAATATTGATCCCCAATTCATTTTTATTCTCCCTGGCTATCTAGTATGTCTTGAATCGTTTGCGGTATTGCTATGCCTGTTGTAGTAAAGAAATCCGCTCTTACAGCAAGAGGAAAGGTCTCTGACTTAGAACAAGTAATAGTTGATATATCTACACCATTAAGTAATTTGACGGCCATTTTACCGGTTGTTTCGCCTAAATTCTCGTAATCAACGGAGTATCCTAATGATCCGCCATTAGCGGTAACTAAGTTATCTGCGCACACTGTAACAATATCGTTTGCCTCTAGCACTTCTTTCATTGAAGATATCGCCGCAGCAATCGTGTTATCAGTAGGAACAAATAAACCTTTTATACCTTGACCAATTAAATTTTGAAGAGTTGAATCGATATCGGTTGTGGCAGTAACGCCACCATCGACCAATGTGATATTTTTAAAATCGCATTCAGCTTGTGCTTCATCTTTTTGAATTACTGAGTTAGGTTCGGCTTGGTTGTACATAATGCCGATTTTATCGATTCCATCAAATTCGGTGAATAAGTCGATATTATCTGCGGTGGGACCACCATCGGATGTGCCGACTACATTACCATGATCGGTGAACGAAGTCACTAATCCGGCGGCTATAGGATCTGTAACGGCCGAGAATAATACAGGAGTTTCTTTTCCTAAGTCTTCTACAGAATTTTTTAATGCCAATGAAGAAGAAGTGGATATTCCAAATACTAAATCACTATTGATGGCCAGATTAGTAGCCATGGAATCTTGCATGGCGGAATCACCTTCAGGGTTTTGGAAATTTATTTCAATATTTTCTCCATCTATAAATCCCTCAGCTGCCAGTTCATTTATGAATCCGGTTTTACAGGCATCTAATGCATCGTGTGTGGCTATTTGTAGGATACCTATAGTTGTAATAGTAGTGTTGTCACAAGCAGTCATGCCCATGATAGATGTGGCGACTAACGCAGTAAATAGTAAATTCAGTTTTTTCATTTTGATTTCCTCCTTTATGTTTTAATGAATAAAATAAAAACCTGAGCCATAATTGCCCAGGTTTAATATATTTTTTGTATTAACCTTGGCAATTTTTATTCTTACCAAGGAATGTAATAATTATTATTATTTTTTCCTTTACGAAAGAACACCGCTTTTGCGGTAATAATAATAGTAATAATAAGAAGCATCAAAAGATATGTTGTTAGCATTTAATTTAAATAACATAAATTTCTCCTCCTCTTTAGGTTGTTAATAGTAAACACTCTTTTTAATTGTGTGTCAATATGTTTTTTAAAAAACATGGCAGTAAGATTGTTGTGACTGGTAATACTCGGGTGATTAATCGATGGTTTAATATTCTATATATAGGAAAAATTATTGGGAAAAATCCAATATTAATTTAATAACAAAAAGATTTGAAAAATGCTCATCTGAACTTATAACTATATTAATTCATATTAAAAACATATAAATATCATCTATGAAAGTTGCTTTATAGCCATCTTGAGTAAACTTATAAGTAGTGGAAGGAATACCGGAGCTTGGTAGTTGCTAGACAATTCTATTATTACTTATCCTATTGTGTGTCTAGTTATGGAATACGCCGATTATGAATTTCTAATACTATTCTAGTTAATCCGATTTCGTTATATGTTTATTTGAAATAGTATTCCTTCCCACTTTAATCATTATCCCTTTTTAAAGGGATTTTTATTTGCTTACAATTTATAAAAAAAACACAAGGTGGCACCATATCAAAAATTGATTTTATATTGCTCTTGTTTAATGAAATTAGTTGTAATAGTATTATCTCGTATTAACTAATAATATAGATAAAAGAAGCATCAAATATGAATATAGACAAGAGAAATTATAGACTATTAATCGGTGTCTCTCTCATACGTTTTTTCGGTGATGCTTTATTTTATGCATTTTTAACCAGATATTTTGCTTCGCTGAATTTCAGCAGTTTGCAATTAGGCGCATTAATTGGCATGATGCCAGCCATGGCCGTTTTGGGAAATATAGTTTTATCACACTTTGCTACTAACTTGAGAAAAAATAGAATTATTCTAATTTCTTGGACTCTTGTCGAAGGAACGTTTATAGCGCTCAGCGGATTCGTGCACTCATTTTTATTAATCCTTTTGTTCGATTGTATAGTTTGTTTTTGCTCTAACTCTTATTACAATTTGTTAGATACATTTATTGTTTATATTACAGGTAAAAATAATAAAGCATATTCATCGGTTAGAGTTTTTGGCACCATGGCATATATTGTATCGACTTTTTTAGGCGGTATGTTAATTGCAAATATAACTTATAAATTCGTTTTTTTAATAGGCGGCTGCTGTATGGCGCTGTCCTCTTTAATTTTCTTGTGTATTAAGTTTGATTTAAATGATCTAGAGGAATCGGAGCTCGATTCCAAAGTAACGCCAGTGAGTACTAAATTATTATTTAAAAATAAGAACTACATATACTATATTTTTATTATCGTTTTAATTTTGGGCGTGCATGTTGTTTCGGACAGTATGTATAATCTTTACACTGGTTATTTAAATATCTCCGATAGAACCTTTGGATATTTCACTTCTGCTTCCATGGTAGTTGAAGCTTTAACGCTTGTAATAGCTACTAGATTTAGAACTTTTAACGCTTTTAAGAACATGCTTTACGTAGGCGTTTTTTGCCTTATTTTAAAACTCACTATCTTTGCTATACCTGGACTAAACAATTACGTATATTTGACAACTCAATTATTGAGAGGTGTAACATTTGGTTTGCTTCTTGCATCCAATTTGTATTTCTTGACGGCTATAGTTGGGCGGAAATTTGTAAATAAAGCTTTTTTCATTGCGATAGCGATAGACGAAGTATTTTGCGCTATATGTAATGGCGTTGGTCCTACCATCATAGAATTTACATCCTATACATTAGTTTTCTCTGTACTAGCCGGTTTTGCTGCGCTAGCACTAATATTCATCCGTTTAGTTAGACCTTTAAATATTAATCCACTTAAATTAAAAGTTGATTAATTCTTAAAATATATTTAATATAACTTTAGATTATACGTATCAATATTAAACAGCTGAAATTAAAGGAGAGTATTAACATGAACGTTGAAGAATTGAGAAATTACGTTGAGGATTTGCCGGATTTTTCAGGAAAACCCGCGGTAGCATTGGAAACAACAATAATATCGCACGGCATGCCGTATCCTAAAAATGTCGAAACTGCGCTTGCAGCTGAAAAGATTATAAGAGATGCCGGAGCAATACCTGTAACGATAGGCATATTGGATGGCAAAATAAAAATTGGTATGACACCAGATGAAATAGAAGAATTTGGACGTAGACAAGCAGAAGTAATGAAAGTATCTAGGAGAGATATTGCATATTGTGTATCAAAGGGCTTGTCAGGAGCCACAACTGTATCAGCAACTATGATATTGGCTAATATGGCCAACATTAAAATATTTGCTACAGGTGGACTCGGTGGCGTTCATAGAGGAGCACAAAAAACATTTGATATATCTGCGGATCTTGAAGAATTCGCTCGCACACCTGTTGCAGTTGTTTGCTCAGGACCTAAAGCTATATTAGATATTCCTTTAACTCTTGAATATTTAGAAACAAAGGGCGTGGCAGTTGTAGGATATAAAACGAAAATGCTTCCTTTGTTTTATACAGCGACTTCAAATTATAAATTAGAAGCAAGTGTCAACAGTCCTAAAGAAGCTGCTGATCTAATTAATACCACAGCAATTTTAGGATTAAAGCAAGGTATGATTATAGGCAATCCTATTCCAGCCAAATATTCACTGGATGGTGAAAAAATGGAAAAAGTTATCGAACAAGCTGTCAGGGATTGTGAAGCCAAAGGAATTAAGGGAAAAGATACAACTCCTTATCTATTGGCTCATATAGTAGAACTTACTGGTGGTACTTCATTAGAATCAAATATTGCGCTGATGAAAAACAATGCTTTGGTTGCTGCGGAAATCGCACTAAAGTTATAAATCTATTTATTATTTAAAATTGAAAACTGCAAGGGTTACATCAAAAGTTAATCCTGCAGTTTTTTATTGGATGAAGATTATTTATTGAGAATATGCAAATAACTAATATATTTTAATTATCAAATACTATCCATCTTATAGTTATATGTCGGTATGAATATGGGATAGTGTCACATGGGCTCAATTTAGTTAGAACTCTTGTATTGACATGGCTATACAAAGAATTACAATGTTAGTTAGATACAAAAAAGGAGGATACGGAAATATGATAAAACCATTAAATGATTACGTATTATTGCAACAAACTAAAAGTGAGGAAAAAGTAGGAAGTATTATCCTTGCTGATACTAAAAATAAATCTAACGTTGCGACTATTATAGCTGTCGGTCCAGGAAAAAAAGATGAAGATGGGAAATTAGAAATCATCAAATTAAAACCGGGTGAAAGAGTTATATATAGAGAGTATGCTACGACCACTTACGAGGAACATAATACCAAGTATTTGCTTATTAAAGTTGAAGATATTATTGCGATAGTTGAATAGAATTAAGAGGAAATAATTATGGCAAAAGAAATAAAGTTTGGCAAAGATGCCAGAAAAGAAATGGTTGCGGGTATAGATATACTTGCGAACACAGTTAAATTAACATTGGGACCCAAGGGTCGTAATGTGGTATTAGATAAAGGCTATGGTTCACCGCTCATCACCAATGATGGCGTAACTATAGCGAGAGAAATAGAATTGGAAAATCAATTTGAAAATATGGGCGCTAAGCTCGTATATGAAGTAGCTAATAAAACAAATGATGTAGCTGGAGATGGAACAACTACAGCTACCATTCTTGCTCAAGCAATCATTCATAAAGGATTAGCTGCAGTAGACAATGGAGCTAATGCTGTTTTTGTGAGAAAAGGTATAGAAAAAGCTGGTAGAGCTGTATCGGAAGAACTTTTAAAGAAGACAAAAATAATCAAAACAAATACCGATATTGAATCAGTTGCCACGATTTCATCTGGTGATGAAGAAATAGGTAAAAATATAGCAAAGGCTATGGATAAAGTTGGCAAAGATGGTGTAATAACTGTCGATGAATCTAAGGGAACTGAAATAGAATTAACTATATCTCAAGGAATGCAATATGACAAAGGCTACATTTCTCCATACATGGTTTCTGACAGAGAAAAATTGGAATGTAATCTCGAAGATGCGTATATTTTAGTAACAGATATAAAAATAACAAATATTCAGGATCTATTGCCAATCTTACAAAAAGTTGTCGAATCTCATAAACCATTGCTTATTATTGCGGATGATATGGAAAGTGAGGTTACTTCCACTATTATTCTTAATAAGATTAGAGGTACTTTTAATGTGGTGGCGACAAAGGCTCCTGAATTTGGGGATAATCGAAAGAGAGTGCTCGAAGATGTTGCCGTTATGGCAGGCGCTAAGTTGTTCACCAAAGATTTGAACATGGAGTTGAAAGACTTAACAATTGAAGACCTTGGACGTGCCAAGAAAATCAATGTGACAAAAGATTCAACAACAATCATTGATGGTTATGGTAAGTCGGAAGATATAGATAAGAGAATTTTAGAAATAAAGAATCAAGCAGAAAATACTACATCTGAATATGATAAAAAAAGATATTTAAAGCGGGTATCTAAATTGTCAAATGGTGTGGGCGTGATTAAAGTTGGTGCGTTAACTGAATCCGAATTAAAAGAGAAAAAGTTACATATTGAAGATGCGCTTAATGCGACAAAGGCTGCTGTAGAAGAAGGTGTTATTATTGGCGGTGGAGCGGCTCTTGTTAATGTATATAAAGCGTTAAAAGATAAACTCATAGATGAAAATAAAGACATTCAATTGGGAATAGATGCAGTGTTAGAATCGCTCTCTGCACCTCTTTGCCAAATAGCAGAGAATGCAGGATATGACCCTATAGATATCTTGACGGAACAAATTAAGCAAAAAAACAATTTTGGATTTGATGCGAAAAAGGGCCAATGGGTAGATATGTATGTGGCGGGAATTGTCGATCCTACAAAAGTTACTAGGTCAGCTATACTAAATGCATCTTCTATTTCAGCTTTGTTTGTAACAACAGATGCCGCTGTTGCTGATATTAAAGAGAAAAAAGACGATGAAGCTTCTAAAGTGTCGGATTTATATTAAAATTTCTTTTGTTATTTTATATTATTAGTTGTGGTAAAATATTAAAAAGAGGAGATTTTAATTATGGAAAAAGTTTCTGACAAATCAAGA
>Ga0172377_10003192_pt1 | contig 16821 bp, 11 predicted proteins | sample Pumphouse3metaG_FD_119749 | JGI IMG/M metagenome (GOLD analysis project Ga0172377, IMG submission 119749) | Leachate microbial communities from a municipal landfill in Southern Ontario, Canada - Pumphouse #3 metaG | ecosystem: Engineered > Solid waste > Landfill > Unclassified | place: Canada...
CAAAAATTTGAAAAAGAAAAATAAAAAATTCCAGATGGCTGGAATTTTTTTTGTAATATTTATATTTAATCGTATAAATAAGGCTGTAAATCATTGCTTTAATGCAAGTTGTTTATTGATTTTTAAACATTATATGTTTTGTTAGTTATTCGGCTTTATGTTAATTGCATTGGTGAAAGTTGTTTTATGATTTTTAATATTATATGATTTGTGATTTTTAAACATTATATGATTTGTGTAATTTGGCTTTATGTTAATTGCTTTTGTGAAAGTTGTTTTATGATGTTGAAATATTATAGGATTTGTTTTTATTCCATAAACTTTGCCAAGACAAAATTAAAAATTTTTTATTTATTATTTTTTATACGATTTTATAAGCGACTTTTGAACTAAATAATAGGTGAATAGTGAAAATACAATACTTACGAATTTTCCAAGATATGAACCAATTAAACTTTTGACGAAATTTTCACCTAAATCACCGCCTTGTAAAATTGCCATTACTCCAAAATAAATAAATGAGTTAATTAAACTGCCGATTATTATCATAAGTCCCATACTAAGTAGAATATTTTTAATTTTTGCTTTTTCAATTGCATAAATCATACCTAAAACAGCTAAACATGTTGCAAAACTACTTACAATAAATGAAATCAATGACCAAGTAATGCTTGAACCAAAGCCATTAGTTGCCCAATTTGCGACAAAAGATATTAAGCCTGCAAAAATTATTGATGCGATTGTTGTCCATGTTAAATTCAATGCAGTTTTTTTGTCATAATCATAATATATTACTGCAATGCAAAATATAAATAATGTATAAACTACAGAATCAATACCAAATACGAAATATTCGCCGTTAATTGCATAAGCACCAATATTAAAAATATTAGCGGCGACTGCCCCGCCTATTGCTAAAATATAGGCACCATCTTTTTTGAAATATCTATACATAAAATAAAAAGATGCAAAACTTATTATTGCCATTATTATTAAAAAGCCAAAAGACATAATTTTCTCCTAATTAAATTATTTTAGCGTAATAATATTTAAAAGTCAATTAATTAACTAGTAATTGAAATTATATTAGCAAATATACAAATGTTTAAAAAAGATATATATTATTTGTTGAGAATATTTGCATACTAATTTACCTTTTTTAATTTTATCATATTATTAAATATTTAACTTTATTGATTTTTTGTGTTCTAAATCGTTTTAATTATACTCGTTCGTCTAGCTTATTGTTTATTTTATTTTTAGAACTAAAATGATGTTAAAAAATAATTTATTAGTTATTTAAAAAACATAATATCTTTTTTTATATTCATAAAAATAAATAATATTATTATAAATGATAATAGTAATTGTAACTAATTTTATAGTTTTTAAATAATCGCAAACAATATTATTTTTAAATAAATTTAGGATATTTATCCTTATATAAAAAGAGAAAAAATTTGAAAAAAATGATATAATCGATTAAGGCTATAAAAGTATTAATAAATTTAATAAATGAAAAGACATATTCACTTTAACATTCAATAAATGAAAAGACATAGTCACTATAATATTTAACAAATGAAAAGACATAGTCACTATAATATTTAACAAATGAAAAGACATAGTCAAATTTAATAATTCTACATATAATTAAAATAAAGGATAAAATATGAAAAAATTCACATTAGTTTTAGGTGGCGGTGGGGCAAGAGGGTTTGCACATATTGGTGTTATAAAAGTGCTAGAAAAAAATGGTCTATATCCCTCGCATATTGTAGGCACTTCAATGGGGGCTTTAGTTGGGGCATACTATGCCCTTTATAAAGATGTTAGAAAAATGGAACAAATGGCTATGGATTTTAAATTTTCATCTATTGCAAAGGTGAGCCTGATATTTCCGTTCCAAAATCATTATCTTAAATCTTCCACTTTGACTGAATTATTAAATTCGCTTTGGGGTAATGACACAAATATAGAAAATTTGCAAATACCTTTTGCGCCTGTTAGCGTAGATTTAAAAAAGAATAAAGCTATTTATTTAGAAAAAGGAAATTTGACAATGGGTGTGCAAGCAAGCATTTCAATTCCAGTCCTTTGGAAACCTATTGAATATAAGAATATGATTTTAGTGGATGGTGGAGTCTTAGATAACGTGCCAAGTTTAATAGCAAGGCAAATGGGACTTGATAATATTATCGCAGTCGATGTTGTTAGTGATTATGGTATAAATAAACCATCAAGGAATAAACTGCTTTTCTTTTATCAGGTATATGAGGCACAATTAAGCGGTATGAGCCAAGAAAAATATAAATATGCGGATTTAGTAATCAAACCAAAGGTATCAGATTTTAAACCATTTGGATTTAATAAAGAAGATACTAAAAGAATGATAGAACTTGGTGAAAAGTGTGCTGAAAGTAACATGGATTTAATAAAAAATTTGTTAAAATAATAAAGTTCATTATATATAGAGCAAGTTATTTGCTTTATTTTAAGTTATTTTTAAAAAAGTTGAAATGTCGAATAATAACGAAATTTGTCGAAATATCCTTAATAAATAGTCAAAAAATGCACATTTATTTAAAAGATAGTTAATTCTTTACAAAATTGCTTGCATTTTTACAAAATTCTTGATATTATTATAATGTTTTCATGAAAATTATTTTGGCAATGAGAGGGGCTTATTTTTTTAATTGCAAGGTATCAAAAATTTCATTTTTTTATAATTTGCGAACACTTCTCAAATATGCTTTTTGCCATTAAAAAGAAAATCACTTGTATTTTTAGGAGGGTTTTGATGAGCAGGAAAATTAAGGTTTTAATTGCAGATGCACAGGAAGAGAATAATGCGTTACTTGATGAGATTAAAGGCATAGTCGATGTAGAAGTAGTTGGCATTTATAAGGATTATGAGGATACTATTAGAGGAATTGTGAATGAATGTCCAGATGTTGTAATTTTAGATTTATTATTAGGTGATAGAGATGGATTTGCCGTTCTTGAATATGTAAATAATAAGTTAAACACAAGGAACAAGCCCAAAATCATAGTTACGACTTCATTGTCACAAAGAAGTTTTGTTATGCGAGCAATGGATTTAGGGGCTGATTATTATATGGCTAAACCAGTGAATTGTGAGGATATAGTTTCAAGAATAAAAACGCTAATTAATCATAATTTAGTTTTGAAATCGGAAAATATTTACGAAAATCATCCACATAAAAGAGTGCTAGATGAAAAAATTTCCACATTATTTATTACTGTTGGAATACCAGCGAATATTAAAGGGTATCAATTTTTGCGTGATGCAATTAAATTGGCGATTGAAGAACCAACCGTTATTAATTCAATCACAAAAAAATTATATCCAACGATTGCAGAGAAATATGAAACAACACCAAGCAAGGTTGAAAGAGCGATAAGACATGCAATAGAAGTGGCATGGAATAGAGGTAAAATTGAAAATATTAACGCAATATTTGGAATTAAAATTTATAATTCGAATGACAAGCCAACAAATGGCGAATTTATTGCATTAATCGCAGATAAAATGCTAATTGATGGGATTGCATAATGAATTTTAAAAAAGTAAATTTAAAGTAAAAAAAAGAAAATAGCATGCTAAAAAAGTCTGCTATTTTTTTATTACTTATGTTAATGTTGCAATAATTAATAACAAATTTATTAAGTAAATAAATAAGTTAATTAAAATTTTTAGTTTTTGATAAATTGTGAGTTAATAACAATGTTTTTAAGCGAAAATAACTATAATAATTGTTAATTTTCTGATAATATTATTAGCGTTTAAATTTTATTTGCCTTTTTTAATTAATCTAGCAAAATGTGAGTTAATAACAATGTTTTTAAGCGAAAATAACTATAATAATTGTTAATTTTCTGATAATATTATTAGCGTTTAAATGTTATTTGACTTTTTTAATCAAGTAATTAAGGTAAGTTATAAAGATATAGTTAAGCTATTATTAATTAATTTATCTAATTTTTGAAAGTAATTTATATAAGAAAAATATAATAAAAAAAATATTTTGTTGTTTTTAGTATTTGAGTTGAGTAGGTAATTATTATTTTAATGGTTTCTATTTAATTGACTTTAAAAAGTAATTATGTTATATTAAATTTGAATGGAATTATTGAAATTAAGGAGAAAATCTATGAAAAAAATTACTATTATAGACCTTAATAATTTGCAAATCACGAACAATGATTTGTTTGTGAGAAAAAATTGCAAAGATTTAGATAAAAATGCAAAATTAATTGTTCATGAAATGCAAGTTGCGATCTTTATAAAAGATGGCAGATTAATCAATACTTTATCAGCAGGCAAGTATAATATATTTAGCAAAGAAGACAAGAATATTGATGAAATTGAAGTAATTTTGGTTTCAAAAACTGCAAAGGCAAAAAGCTTTTGGGGAACACCAAACCGGCTTAAATTTAAAGGAATAAATCAAGACTTAATTTATGAAATCAGTGCTAATGGCAGTTTTGAGGCACAAGTCGATAATCCTAGAAAATTCTATCTTGAATTGGTTGGGGCGAATATAAGTTTTAAAATTGATGACCTTAAAGATAGAGTTCAATCTAAAATTGTCAATCAGTTAGAGCTAATTATAAATGAATTGATAAGAAATGGATTAGATTACAGTGATTTAATTAATAAAAAAGACATAATTTGTGATAAGCTTTTTATTAAGTTAGATAAAGTTTTAAATAGCGAATATGGGATAAAGCTATATTCCTTTAATATTGACATTTTTGATATTCACGAAAAAACGCTTCAAGAGGAAATGACAAGGACCAATGAAAATGAGGGTATTAAAGAACTTATCAAACCAAATATAATTGAAAACTACAATACAAGCGAACAAAATAAAAAAGTTGAATTAAGTAAACAAAATGATTTAAGGTTAGATAGTTATAAAACAATAGATAAATTAAATATAAAAGACTTAATAAAAGATGAAAATAAAATAGAAATAATCGAAAAACAATTAAGTGAGTTAAATGAAAAAAATTACATAGATGATAAAATTAATTATTTAAAATTATTAGAAAATGAAAATTTTGAAAATTTTAATTATTTATGTAAAGTCATAGCATATAATTCAATAGTTGAATTTGAAAAATTAAAAAACGAACAGCAACAAAACTCAGATTTTGAAAATGCTGAAAATGAGTACACGACATGTGATTGCGAAAATCATTTAGCTGAAAATTATAATAATATTTATGTGGTTGAAGAATCTAAAAAAAATAATGCTTGTGAAAGCACAAATAACGAAGATGAAAAAACAAATAAAGATATGTGATAGGAGATAAATGTCAATGTTTTCAAAGAAAAGCACAACAGATTTAATGTTGCAAAATAAAGAAGATATTAAAAAAATGGCAGATGAACTTGAATTAATATTAATGAAAACAAGCAAAAATGAAGAAATTCAACAAAGTTTAAAATATGCTATAGATAAAGTAAAATATTTTAATCCTAGTATTGAAAAAGTGATACTAGATATTGATAAAAGGATTAACAACAAAATAGGTGATTTAAAAATTGAAATTGTTAAAGCAAAAAATGAGCGAGATAATGAAAAGTTTTTAAAAAACGTTAAAGAATTAACAATTGAATTAATTGAAAAAAGAGATATAAAGTCAAGGTAAGGAAGATATGTGTTTATTTAAGAAAAAAGGGTTTAATGCGTTAAAAAGAGATGATGTAGTCAATGCGATTTGCGAATTAGAAAAAGAAGAAGATAAGATTGAAGATCAACTTATAACTATTAATCAGTCCATTGAAGAATTAAAGGTTAAAGCAAAAAATGAAAAATCGCTAGATGTTAAGAAATACTATGCGAAAAAAATTAATGCTTTAATTGGTGATAAGCAAGCTATTTTACAACGTGGTAGTTATTTATTGTTTAATTTAAGACTTTTCAATAAATTGAAAGTCGCAATAGAAGACAAAGATTTTATTGTTGATACAGGCAAAATAAAAATCAATAAGTTGCTGACAGATCAAAAGGCTCTTGCTAAATTTTTAACTAAAGCTTTTCATACAAAAGTTACAAGCGAAAACAAAATTAGTGAAACCGATGATATTTTTAAAGAATTTGATAACATGTATGAAGAAAACGAAAAAATTTATGGGCTGAATGAAGATGATGATGCTTTACTTGCAGAACTTGAGCTAGATAGCGAGGACGCTGAAATTAACATTGAGCAAGATAAAGAGTTAAATGATAATAATAAGACTAAAAAATCAAATGATGCAGATGAAGAAATTAAAGAACCACAACAAATTGAAGAAGATGGAGAGAAATAATGGGAATTTTTAAAAGTAAAAATGAAAAGGAATTAGAAAAAAGACTTATTATTAAAAGAACAATTAATGATATGAATAAGCAAATTAATAAGTTAGAGGAGCAAAAAAAAGTTTTTATAGAAAAAGCAAAACAATCTAAAAAACTAGGTTTAAATTCTCAATATTGTCTTGCTTTAAGTGGCTATAAAATGACTGTAACACAACAAAGGCAAGCACAAGAAATGTTATTAAATTTTGAAATGACTTCACAATTAAAAGACATTAGTTTAATGACACGTGACTTTTTAAAAGGCATGGGTATGCTAAGTCATGAAATGGTGAAATTATCAGACAATAAAGAATTTTTAGCGGTTCAAGAACAATTTGAAAAAGCTATGTCAGCGGTTGGACAACGAGCTGAGCAAATGGAAGTATTTATGGATTTTAGCAAAGAATCATTTAAAAACACCTCAAAACTTGGAGATGTTGATGAAAAAGAATTTGAAAATCTTGTTGGCGAGTCTATAGCACAAGAAGAAGGGCAACTTGACCCAATAGACAAAGAATTAGAAGATATAAAGAAAAAACTTGATGCGGAAGGCCAATAATGGATAAAGAATTAAATCAATTATCTCAATATTTTGATTTATATTATGAAAAGGCAAAAAAATATCAAGATGAGGGAAGTGTAAGCTTAGCAAAGCGTAACTATCTTTTATCTGCTGAGGTTTTGTTAAAAATGGCAAAGATTAGTCCTGTAAAGCTTAAAGAGGCAAGAAAGGAACGTGCAAAGCGAATTATTGAAATGGCCGACAATATTAACGAAAACTCGGTCTCAAAAAATGGGAACAGTGGTGAACTTCTAAGCAAGATGTCTAAAAAAGAGCAAAATCAAGATGAGGGCAAAGCTTGGCAAGGGGCAACAATTCCTAACATTCATTTTAGTGATGTTATCGGCTTAGATGATGTAAAAGAAGCTATAAATGTTAGAATGATATTTCCTTTTAAATACCCTGATATTTATGAGATTTATAATAAAAAGACTGGAGGCGGAGTATTGCTTTATGGACCTCCTGGCACTGGCAAAACAATGATTGCAAAGGCTATCGCTTGTGAAGTTCAAGCTACGTTTTATGAAGTCAAAGGTTCAGATATTGTGAGTAAATGGGTGGGCGAATCTGAGAAAAATATTAAATCATTATTTGAAAGTGCGAAAACGCAAAAGCTTTCAATAATATTTATTGATGAAGTTGATGCACTCTTGGGCAAAAGAGGTAAAGACACGCATAATGATAGGCGCGTAAATGAATTTTTACAAAGTATTGATGGCTTTTCAAGTGCGAATTCAAATATTTTGATATTAGGAGCTACAAATATCCCATGGGAAATTGACTTTGCAGCTATGCGATCTGGGCGATTTAGCGAAAAGATTTATGTGCCTTTGCCTGATGCAAAGGCAAGAAAATTTTTATTTAAAAAATATCTGGATAAAATACCACTTGATAAAGATGTTATACTTGACACTTTGGTTGATTTGACGAATGGATATTCTGGTGCAGATATTAGTGAAATTTGCGACAAAGCAAAGGCTGTTCCAATAAAAAAGATGATAGATAAAAAGGTTAAGGGAATGGACATGAAAAACATTGAAAATGTAAGCATGAAAGATTTGACTGATGCAATAAAGTCCATAAAATTTGTCGTAAGTAATGAAGAATTAAAAAAATATATTGATTTTTCAAACGAAAGTCTGGATTAAAAAAAACAACCTTATTCCGATAAATACAGTGTAAATTCCGAGAATTATATTGAAATTTAATGTTGATTATCTAAAAAAGTTAGATATTCTTAAAAAATAAAGGAAAATGGCATAAACCATAATATTAATAATTTTGATTAATATAAAAATAGAGAAAAAAGGAGTAAACATGGATACAAAATTTCCTCAATTACCTAAAAGAATTATAAAGCAAGAAGCCAAAGCATTTCAAAAAATCGCAGAAAATATTAACATACAAGATAATCTTGCCTTAAAAGCTGATATAGAATGTGAAGAAATAAAGAATGAAATCTATGAATTTATTCCTATATGTAACAGTTGTAAAGGTCATTATATACATGTCAAAGACAATGAATATAAGTGTGACCATTGTGGCAATTTATATTATTATGAAGGCGGTTATTCACTTGCTTTAAAATCTAATATTGAAAAAGCAGACTTTGAAAGGCAACGAGCGAATTTTGATGAAGCACATGATATATATGCACAAATTTTGCTGGAAAATCCTAATTTAAGTGAAGTGTATTTTGGTCTATTGCTTTGTGATTATGGAATTGTGTATGTTAAAGACCCGAATTCTGATCGATATTTACCAACCTGTAATAGAACTTCAAATATGCCAATCAAAGAAAATTTAAATTATCAAAAAGTTTTGGAATTTGCTAGAACTGATGATGAAAAAAGAATATACGAGTTTAAAGCAAATGAGGTTGAATTTATACGTGAAAGAATTATATTATTGTCAAAAAATCAAGAGAACTTTGATATTTTTATTAGTTATAAAAGGACGATTAAAGATTTAGAGGGCAAAGAGCTTATCACATTAGATTCAATTAAAGCAAGAGATATATATGATGTTTTAACTAGAAATGGATACAAAGTTTTTTTAGCTGAAAAAACTTTATTAAATCAAGCAGGGCAAGAATACGAACCTATTATATATAATGCTCTCAACACTTCAAAAGTTTTAATATTAATTTGCTCGCAAAAGAGTAATATTGAATCAGCTTGGGTTAAAAATGAATGGTCAAGATTTCTTAAACATTTAGAATATAATCAAGAAAAAAAGATAATACCCATTGTTTGTGAGCAATTCAGTGTTAATGATTTGCCAGACAAATTAAAAAAATTTCAAGCATTGAACATTGAAGTTAATTTCACCGAAAATTTATTAAAAAGTGTTGAAAACATTATGCAATACTTTAAAAAGTCAATCATAAAAAAGATTGAATTAGGCGACAAGATAAATGCTAAAAAAATCGATTTTATTGAAGAAAAAGTTCAGAAAAGAAATTTTTCGAAAAAAATCAACGACGAGGAATTATCAAGTTTTAGTTTAATTTTTACATATCTTAATAAAGCAAATTACGATTTAGCCTTATTCAATTTAAAAAAATTTAGACAAATTGAACACAATGTAGTTATTGAATGGCTTTATGATATTGCTTTAATTTTAGAGGGCAAAAGCAAAAAAGTTAAAAGTATTGATATAGTTTTAACTGATTTTGAAAGGGCAATGGAACAATCAAGCGAAGATTTGGCAGAAGCACAAATTAGATTTTTAGCAAATGTTTGTTTGGATAAGATAAATGAAACTAAATTTGATTTTGCCTTAAAAGTTTTTAAAGCTATGATGGCATGGGAGTTTGATGGCACTGATAAAATAATCGAAAAAATGCAAAATGGTATTATGAAAAGTAAATATTTAAAAGCAAATGAGTATTATTTATTTGCAACTTTATTTTTGCAAAGCCATAATTCAAAAAGTGTTGATGACTATATCAATAAATTAAATCAATTTCACCAAGGTGCAATCTACAACTATGTTCGTTATAATCGAGATGATATTAACTGGTTATTAAATTCAATATTATTTTTAGATGATATAATTAAATTAGATGAAGGAAATGATGCAATTAGATTTGAGATTATCCTTTTGTCAATCGGTGTTGTTGACAAAAAGGACTTATGGACTGCGATCGATTCCTTTGAACAGTTTGACGAATTTGAGATGCTTTTAAAGTTTTGCAATTTTGAGAAAAGAGAGCAATACTTAAACGTTATGTTGCAAGCAATTATAGAAGCGGTTTATAAAAATGAAGGCAAACCTAAACAAAGACAATTAGTTTTGAAAATCGATTTAATCTTTGAGAAGTTTATTAGTTACTATCAAGAGGGCAGTATTGAACTTTGTAATGAAATGTATAAGTTTGCTAATTGTTTGCAACAACAATGGCATTTTGATATTGCAATAAAATATTTTAAATATTTAATAAATGAAAACTGTAATTGCCACTTAGCGTTTTGGCATATTTTGCAATGTAAACTCGGTTGTATAAACGATGAGGAATTAATAAATTCAAAAAAACCAATCGGCAAAATTAATGCTTTTAATTGTGCTATTGATTCAGCTGATAGTGGAAGTGTTGATAAGTATTTAAGCATCAAGAAAAAGCAGGATGAAAAATTAAAAGAACGAAAAAAAAGAAACAAAGAAAAAGGAATTGTTTGGGGATTTACCATACTATTTCTACTATTTTTCATAGGGCTAATCAGTGGAGTAATTGACTTATAATATTTTATTGAAAATATTGAGTTAAACGATTAATTTACTGAACAAACGGAATTTGCCTTTTTTCTATAAAAGTTTTTAAGTATGATTTTAAAGACTTTTTTATTAATATATTATTAATTAATTATCATTAGTTATTAATTTGTATAAGAATAATGAATAAATTTTGAAGTTACTAAGTTTTAATTGAAGTTATTTGTAAATAACAACAGATAAATTTTATAACTTTAAAAATTTCTTATAATTTGAAGTAACCCTAAAAAGTCACTTTAATATAACAATAGTTTTTTTTTGACAATAAATTACTATATTCCAGTAAAATCAACTTGGACTTAATGTGTTTTTTTGATATAATCAAGTAAATAAATGGGGAGCAAAAAAAGTTTTAGTTTTGTATGTCTAAACTTGGGAGAATAAAGATGAAAAAAAATTTTAAAATTGTTGAGCTTAAAAATGGCGCTATTTTATTATATAAAAAGAGAAAATGGGTTAAGGCTACAGGAGTTAAAATAGGGTTTCGAAGCGGGGGCTTAAGAGATGAAATAGATGGAACTGCACATTTTTTGGAACATTGTTTTTTTCTAAAAACAAGCAAAAAGAGCAAAGAACAAATATGCGACGAATTAAGTAGGACTTGTGCAGTTTGTGCAGGCACATCCTTATTTTATACTTGTGTTGATTTTGAAAGGAGCAATCGTTTATTAGAAAAATCATTAGAGTTTTCTGCCGAATTATTATTAGATAATGATATTAATCAAGAAAGTATGGATAAAGAAAAGGGAGTAATTGAAGAGGAATTAAGGCTTAAAATTGAAGATTTTAAAAGAAATTTACGTTTTTATGACAGCATAATTATTGATAAATATTCATTTGATTATCCAAAAGTTTTAGGGACGTATGAAAATATTTTGAACATGCGTGCCGAAAATTTACAAAAATATAAAGATAAAAATTATGTTACAGGGAATTTTATCGCTTCCGTTTGTTCAAAAAGACCCTTATGGTATATAAAAAAGCTTATTAATAAATATTTTATAAATAATATGAAGCAAGAAATAGTGAATAATGAAAAGCTTGAAAATGGTTGTTTTAATCCTTCAAAAATGCAAGTTGTAAAAGTAGATGGCAAAGACAATGTTGAATGTAAAATAACTTTAAAGTTAAAAAGTGGCTATTTAACAGAAAAGGTCGACTACAATTCAGAAATTATTCGAGCAACCTTAGCATCGCATAAAGGTATTTTAGGTTCAAAATTGAGGGAAAAAGGATTGATATATAGTTTTTCAATAAATCAAGCTTTAATGTCCACCACAGGACTATTCTATTTTATCTTTAAGACTAGTAAAGAAAAGCTTATGGAAATTATTAAAGTAATTGGTGAAGTACTTCATGACGTATGTGAATTAGGAATATCTAAAGAAAAAATTGACGTATATAAAGAAAATGCAATATATCATGAAGATGAAGCTTATAATTCAAGATATAATGTTGATATAGCAAGTGATATGTTTTATAACTATATCGATTGTTTACAAAATAGAAATGTTTATAAGTTTAATTTTTTATTAAAACAAATTGCTAAATGTAATACAGAAACTACTAAAATGGAAGCACGAGAAATATTTAATTTTAACAATGATTTATATATTACAATCATGGGTAATATCATAGAAGAAGAAGTCCCCAATTTTGACGTTGTAAGAGAGATTTTGCTTGGACAAAATAAATATTAGGAGAATGTAAATGAATATAATTGATAAAATTTTTAAAAACAGGATAACTTGTTGTTATGTCTTTTTTGCGATTTTTATTGAATTATTAGGAATTACTTTTACAGATTGCTTTCCTTATATAACTGAGCCTTGGTATGCACTAATATTATTAGCATTAGCTACAACTATTTTACTAGTAATAAAAAACAATCTTTTGCGTTTAATACTTTCCTCTTTGTTTCTTGGTTCTCAAATTATTATGATAATAGGTTTTACATATTTATACGATAGTAATGGAACATATTTTGATTGGAGTATGTTTAATCAAAAAAATGATGCTTTTGGAACGATAGAAGACTTAACACTTAACTGGAATATGATATGTATTTATTCATTAATTTTTTTGGTATTTATAGTTATTGGTATATTTGCGGTGTATTCTTTGAAAAAAATTAGACTGCAAAATACTGTTCATCAAAAATTACACAGAGCAGGTATGTCTATTTTTATGACTTTTTCAATACTATTAACTATTTGTATGCCTGTCATTAATGGTATTAATGAAAGCAATTCAAGTTATATTGATAAATTATATAACTCAAATTATAGTGTTTATCAAAGACTAGGAATCACGAGTAATGCAATATATGAATTTATTAGCGGACAATTAGCCACATCGGTTGATATCAGTGATGTTAATGCACTAAGCGAAACTTTATTAATTGGTGACAACACCCTAGATACGAGTGATTATTTTGGTGTTAGCGAAGGCAATAATCTAGTTATGGTTTTAGTTGAATCATTTGACTGGTATCCTTTAACACTTTATGATGAAGAAACTACTGCTTTACTTTATCCTAATATAGTAAAATTTATGTCAGATAGCATTGTGTGTGATAATTTTTATTCAAGAGAAAAAACGGATACTGCTGAAATGTTGATGTTATTGGGCTCAAATCCTAGCGACAAATACATTAATTATGATTTTCCTTTAAATGAATATCCTTATTCCTTGCCAAATTTATTTAGTTCAAGTGTAGAGTCAAATGGCAATGAATTATTGCAAATAAAATCTTTCCATCAAAATGATGGTGACTTTTATAATAGAAATGTTTTACATGAAAGTTTGGGATTTGAGGAACTTGTAGATATAAATGATATGGCAGAGTTCGGTTTGCAAAATACATGGGACGAAAATGATTGGGGACAAGGCGAAAGGACACTAGATTCTAAAACTATTGAAGCTATGAAAGATTCTATGTTTTTGTCAACAAAAGAAGATGAACAATTTTTTACTTTTTATATAAGTTTGGTTATGCATGGTTACTATGAAGAAAGGGAATCTTTTAAAGAAGAAGGATATTACGATTATTTTGATGAATTAAATGTTTTTCCAAAAGGACTCAGCACAAAGGGAGATTATTTAAGGACATATGCTGCAGCTGTAATGGATTTTGATAAAGCACTTGGGATTATGATGACGGACTTAGAAGAAAAGGGTTGCTTGGATAATACGACGATATTGCTAATTGCTGACCATAATACATACTATAACAACTTAGCTTATTATGCAAAAAATATAACAGAACAATACAACTCTGAATTATATCGTGTTCCCTTAATGATTTATGACACAAAATTAAAAGAAGCGATGATTGAAAATGGGGACAGTTTGACAGTTAATAAATTTACCACAACTGCTGATATTGTTCCGACAGTTCTAGATATATTTGGCATAAAAGGTTGGGACAGTTTGTATTTAGGCAAAACAATTTTTATTGATAGCGAAAGTATAATATATTCTCGTGCATATGGAATTTTTGTTACAGATAAATTAATTTGTTATTCAGCTAATGAACTGCTTTATCAATGCGAAAATTTCGATGAAATAGATTTAGCGTCATTTGTTGAAAGGGCAGAAAAGCATCTTTCTAAATTAGAATTTATTGATAAAATTTTATATAGTGATTATTTTGCGACCCATGAATATACATCACCAACATAGCATTAAAAAAACATTAATATAAATTAAAAACAAACCAATTTATAATTTAGTTTGTTTTTTTTATCACCGATGTATAAGTAAATTATTTTTGTTCTGGGTGAATTTTTTAACTTAATTTGTCCTTTAGTATATTAATTTACTTATATCCAGCAGTTAATTTGCTTTCTAAATTATGTATTAGCCTTTGTTAATTAATTATTAATTTTGTTTTAAGCTTTGCCTTTTTTTACATAAAAAGTAAATTTGTTTTACGAGTTTGTAATACAATAATTTTTATTTAATTTTTTTCTAGTTTTCAAAAAATGTAAGATTAAATGATGAGTCATAATAAAAAAAATACAAATATATTGCTCTAATCAAATTCATTTGCTTTTTAAAGTAAAATATAGTAAAATGAATAATTGAATTAAAGGAGTTATAAATGCAAGAAAGTAAATTGCAAAAAACATACAATCCCAAAGATTATGAGCAAAGAATATATAAAGAATGGATAAATAGGAATTATTTTCATGCTGAAACTAATTCAGCGAAACCTAAATATTCAATTTTAATGCCACCTCCTAATATTACTGGCAAGCTTCATGTTGGACATGCCTTAAATCACACAATACCAGATATAATTGCACGATACAAAAGAATGATGGGTTATAACGTTGCATATATTCCTGGAACAGACCATGCTTCTATTGCAACAGAAGATAAAGTTGTTAGCAAACTCTTAAAAATGGGAATCAAACGAGAAGATTTAACACGAGAAGAATTTAATAAGTACATTGAAGAATGGTATGTTGAATATGCGGGAATTATAATAGAACAAATAAAATCTCTAGGAATTTCAGCCGACTGGGAAAGACATTGCTTTACAAGAGATGAGGAAAGAAATAAAGCGGTTACTCATGCTTTTGTTGATTACTGGAATAAAGGATTAATATATAGGGGTGAGAGGCTAACTAATTGGTGCCCACATTGCAAAACTGCAATATCTGATATTGAAGTTGAATATAATGAATCAAAATCAAAATTATATTATATAAAATATTATCTTGAAAATTCAACTGAATTTTTAATTGTCGCAACGACAAGACCTGAAACATTATTTGGTGATTTAGCAGTCGCTGTTAATCCAAGCGATGAAAGATATAAAAAATTCAAGGGGCAAAAAGTAATTTTACCTATATTAAATAAACTCATTCCTATAATACAAGATGAATATGTTGACATTAAATTTGGCACAGGTGCATTAAAAGTAACGCCAAGTCATGACATAAATGACTATAACCTAGGCAAAAAACATCATCTCGGATTTAATAATATTATGGAAAAAAATGGTTCTTTAAATGAAAAATGTGGGCAATTCAAGGGTTTAAAAGGCTTTGACGCAAGAAACAAGGTTGTTGAATTTTTAAAATCTCATAATTTACTTATTAAAGAAGAAGATTATACTAATAACGTAGGGCAATGTTGTCGTTGTCATAATAATATTGAAAGCTTAATTACTGAACAATGGTATCTTGACATGAAAAAGATGGTTGTTAAAACAAAAAAAGCCATAAAAAATCAAGAAACTGAATTATTTCCAAAATCATTTAAGAAAAATATGGAAATTTGGCTAAAAGATGTGCAAGACTGGTGCATTTCAAGGCAATTATGGTCAGGGCATAGAATACCAGTTTATTATTGCAATTCATGCAAAAATATTTTTGCAAATGAAAAAAAAACTTGTTGTCCTAAATGTAAAAGCACTAATATCATTCAAGATGAAGATGTTTTAGATACATGGTTTTCATCTGGTATTTGGCCAATATCCACGTTAGGTGGATTTGAAGATAAGCCAGAATTTAAAGAATTTTATCCCTATGATTTAGTAATAACAGGTTACGACATTATTTTCTTTTGGATTGCAAGAATGCTATTTATGGGTGAACATTTTACAAATCAAGTATCATTAAAAAATATTGTTTTAACTGGGCTTTTGCGTGATGAACAAGGGCGAAAAATGTCAAAAAACCTTGGAAATGGTATTGATCCAAGTGATGTTATTAATAAATACGGTGCTGATGTTTTACGATATTCTTTGGTTTACGGAAACACGTTAGAGGGCGATTCACGATTTGGTGATTCAAAAATTGAAATTTCAAGACATTTTATAAACAAAATTTGGAATGCCGGCAGATTCTTAGAAATGAATTTAGAAAGCAAGGATATAAAAAATATTGATAAATGTAAATTGTCGCTAGCAGATAAATGGATTTTGCATGAATTAAATCAAACAGTTAATAACGTCCAAAAATTGTTAAAAAACTTTGAGGTTGGAATTGCTCTTAGTGAAATTTATGATTTTGCGTGGAGTAAATTTTGTGATTATTATATCGAATTTAGCAAGCCAAATATGCAAAATGAAAATCTAGAAGTTGTTAATTCAACTGCAAG
>Ga0172377_10003194_pt1 | contig 16815 bp, 16 predicted proteins | sample Pumphouse3metaG_FD_119749 | JGI IMG/M metagenome (GOLD analysis project Ga0172377, IMG submission 119749) | Leachate microbial communities from a municipal landfill in Southern Ontario, Canada - Pumphouse #3 metaG | ecosystem: Engineered > Solid waste > Landfill > Unclassified | place: Canada...
ATACAGAGTGTTGTTGATAAATTCCAAGAATCAGGTTTGAGCGTTCACATGGATGATTTTGGATCTGGTTTATCTTCTTTGAATGTTCTTAAGGATCTTGTATTTGATGTTTTAAAAATTGATTTAAATTTCTTGCAGGGACTTGAATCAAATGAAAGAGCTGCAATAATACTGAAATCTGTAATTCATATGAACAAACTTCTTGATTTACCAGTAGTTGCTGAAGGAATTGAGACAAAAGCTCAAGAAAATTTCCTTAAGGATATTGGATGTGAGGTAGGACAAGGATTCTTATTCTCAAAGCCAGTCAGTGAGGATTTGTTTATTGAACTCTTGAAAAAGAATTCAACGCAACCAAAGCCCCAGAGTGTCTGATATATATAAAGTTAATATTTAGAGTGAATTGAAAAGAAATCTCTGCTGTTAAGTAGCACCTATTATCGGATGATAAATTAGGTGCAACTCAACAAAAAATCAAATTTGGTTAACCCGTTTATTTTGATAGTTGTTTTATGACTTCTTTAACAATTGGTCTATCTGCTGGAGCCCAATTCACACTGCTCAAATTATCAATACAGAGCCATTTAGAATCAAGATGCTCTTTTAAATCTAAATTACCTTCTCTTATGGTGCAGAAATATCCACTCATGATAACCTTAAAATTTGAATACTGGTGCTGAATGGTAATTATTTTCTTACCAACATTGAGATCAGTATCAAATTCTTCTTGGATTTCTCTGAATAAAGCCTCTTCTTCTAACTCGCCTTGTTCAATTTTACCACCTGGGAATTCCCACATTTTTGCAACTTCTCCTTTATCAGGACGTTGTGCAGTAAAAATTTTATCATCATTTATTATAACAGCTGCAACTACATTTATTGTTTTCATAAAATTATGATAACAGGCAGAAAAGTTTTTTTCTATAGGCTTAAAGTTCTAAATCTATCACTTATTTGTGTGTTATGACATCAAAATGTATATTTATTAATAAATTTTGTATATGAGAATTTATGTATATACTGTATATATACGGTATATTTACATAAATATGATAAAAAATAATGTAAAAACAAATAAAAATGTATAAATATACGTTGACAATTATCTCATAAAAATGTATAACTTGCATAAATATTAAATACGGAGATTACAAATGGAAAATACAAATTACAAAAAAATCGTTTTAGCTTATTCTGGTGGTCTTGATACATCAATCATCATTCCTTGGTTGAAGGAAAATTACGGTGATCCTGAAATCATTGCTGTCAGTGCAGATGTGGGTCAGGGAACAGAACTTGATGGACTAGAAGAAAAAGCAAAAAAAACTGGTGCTTCAAAGTTATACATTTTGGATTTAAAAGAAGATTTTGTTCAGGATTATATCTATCCAACTTTGAAAGCTGGTGCAGTATATGAACAGGACTACTTACTTGGAACTTCATTTGCAAGACCTTTAATTGGTAAAGAACTTGTAAAGATTGCAAAAGAAGAGGGTGCTGATGCAATCTGTCATGGTTGTACTGGTAAAGGTAATGATCAGGTAAGATTTGAATTGGCAATTAAAGCATTTGCTCCAGAACTGGCAATCATTGCTCCTTGGAGAACTTGGGAAATCAAATCAAGAACTCAAGAAATTGAATATGCAGAAGCACATAACATTCCTTTGAAGATAAATAAAGAAACAAACTATTCAAAAGATAAGAATTTATGGCACTTATCACATGAAGGTTTGGATTTAGAGAATCCAGCTAATGAACCAGATTATGAAAAAGCAAAATTCTTAGAAATGGGAGTATCTCCATTTTCTGCACCAGATGAACCTACATACATAGAATTGGAATTTGAAAAAGGTATTCCTACAAAGTTCAATGGTAAGAAGTTGAATGGTGTTGATATGATTGAAGCTCTGAATAAAGTCGGTGGCGAGAATGGTATTGGTATCACAGATTTAGTAGAGAACAGACTTGTAGGTATGAAATCTAGAGGTGTTTATGAAACTCCTGGTGGAACAATTTTATATAGAGCTCATCAGGTATTGGAAACAATCACACTTGATAAAGAAACTCAGCATTACAAATATTTAGTTGCACAGAAATATGCAGACATTGTTTATAATGGTACTTGGTTCACTGTTTTGAGAGAATCTTTAGATGCATTTGTAGATAAGACTCAAGAAAGAGTTTCTGGAACTGTTAAATTGAAACTTTACAAAGGTAATATCATCAATGCTGGTGTGGAATCACCTTATTCATTATATGATGAAAATATTGCTACTTTTGATGAAGATCATGTATATGACCAAAATGACAGTGCAGGATTCATTAACTTGTTTGGCTTACCAATTAAGGTAAAAGCACAAATGGAAATTAAAAATAACTTACAATAGGAAATATTTATGAAAACCATGTGGAGTGGAAGATTCCAAAAAAGTATAGCCGCAGAAACCAATGATTTCAATTCATCCTTGCATTTTGATGCAAGGATGGTGGAACAGGATATAAAGGGCAGCATTGCACATGCAATTATGCTGGGAAGCTGTGGTATTATAAGTGGGGAAGATTCAAATCAAATAATAAATGGCTTGAGTGAAATAGAAGAAGATTTTAAAACTGGAAAGATCAATCCTTATGATTCAAATGCTGAAGATATTCATATGTTTGTTGAAGAGTTGCTCACCAATAAAATTGGTGAAGCTGGGAAAAGACTTCATACTGCTAGAAGCCGTAACGACCAAGTAGCTCTTGATATCAGAATGTATGTGATCGATAAAGAGAAAGAATTGAAGATGTATCTTTACGACCTTCTTGAAGTTATCAGCAATATTGCATCAGAACATACTGAAACAATAATGCCAGGTTACACTCATCTTCAAAGAGCTCAACCAATATCATTTGCATTCCATCTGATGGCTTACGCTCAAATGTTTGAAAGAGATATACAGAGAATTGATCAATGCATCGAAAGAACAAATATCATGCCTCTGGGTTCATGTGCTTTAGCTGGAACAAGTTATCCAATAAACAGAGAGCTCACGAAAAGCCTTCTAGGTTTCAATAGTGCATGTGAGAATGCTATGGATGGTGTTGCTGACAGGGACTTCCTTGTAGAGTTACTTACAGACATATCATTGATAATGATGCATCTATCAAGATTTTCTGAAGAGATTATATTGTGGTGCAGTTGGGAATTCAAGTTCATCGAACTTGACGATGCCTACTGCACAGGATCTTCCATCATGCCTCAAAAGAAGAATGCAGACATTGCAGAACTTGTCAGAGGAAAAACTGGAAGATGTTATGGAAATTTGATGAATATGCTAACAACCTTAAAAGGGTTACCTCTAGCATACAATAAAGACATGCAGGAAGATAAAGAAGCAGTATTTGATTCAATTGATACAGTTCTTCAATGTCTTCCAATATTCAAAAAGATGATTGCGACCTGGAATGTTAGAAAAGACAATATGTATAAAGCTGCACAGAAGGGCTTTATAAATGCAACTGATGTTGCAGATTATCTGACAAAGAAAGGCACTCCTTTTAGAACTGCATACAAAATTACAGGTGAAATTGTTGCTTATTGCATAAAAGAGGATAAAACTCTTGATACCTTATCAATGGATGAATTTAAAGAATTCAGTTCTGATTTTGATGAAGATGTAAAAAGTGAGATCTCACTTGAAAAGTGTCTGACCAAACGTAACAGTTTCGGTGGGACCTCTCCTGAAGAAGTTGAAAGACAGATATCAGCTGTGAAAACTTTTTTAACCAGTAAATAACAATATTTGTTGTTGTATATTTTTTTCTGCTATGGTCAGTTGGCCATAGCAGTTCTTTTTTTGGGGTAGGACTCCAAACTTCTGAATTACAGAAGTTTGATGGTTGCTGAGATTGCACCTTGAATGCTGTAATTGACAGAGCTTGTTATATCATGGAATCTATTTATCTTACCAACGAATCCAAAAATACCATTGAAGAATATCACCTTGTTTATATCAAACGAAACATTAGGACTTATTGTAAAACTTATTTCAGGTGTTCCAACCATAAATAAGGTATTATCAACAACACCTATTGAAACAGAACTATTTTCATCTGTTTTAATCCCTTTAGTACCATCCATTCTGAATATAAAATCAGTTCCAGCACTCCATTCATTGTAGCTTAGATAGTTGAAACCATATGCAAGAACAAGATTATCTGGACCATAAATGTATCCACTGTAAGATATCTCATCTACATCGCCTGATAGATAATTTCCCAATATCCAATCATAGTTGTAGTTCTCAACTTTAATGGAATCTTTTTTTTCATTCAGATATAGATAAGGTGATGTGTACACAACTTCAATATAATTATTGAGAGAGCCATTTTTCATTGATATTGAGTTCTTGATATTGAAAAGAATTCCATAGGCGTTTGGAAATACACCAGCAGTTTCAGTTGCAAGAGTGTATTGATCAAGCACTGTCTCTATGTTCACTTCAAGACCTCTCATGATCACCCATTTTAAATTGGCTCCCAATATATTGTTGGCCTCATCATTGTAACCTTTCGTGCTTGAATCTTGATCGAAGTTGAAATAATTGTGAACATACATGAAGGGAAGGATCATTCTGTAATCAACATATTGAGTTTTGAAGAGAGCACCTTGATAAAAATCAAACGAAAGATTGTTCAGTGGAGTCACAGTGAATCTATTGATGACTCTGTACTGTGAATCATTGTTGAATGAAACAGGATGCATTTCGTCGGAAGATTCCTGCAAATCAAATTGAGTCAGAGACATATGATAGCTGAAAAATCCTGAATATAAGGTATAGGATATATAATCTTGCCTTGAAAAATTATCTCCAATTATTAAATTTCCAGTAACACCAGAGCCTTCAGAAAGTCTATTTCTTCCAAATTGAAAGTTAAAATTATCAGAACCTGCAGACAATCCTATTTTAAGTGGTTCCATAGAATTTAATTTATAAGCACTGTCATCGTTAAAGGGGGCGCTATGAAGATTGTAATCAAATGATGGAACATCGTCATCATAGTCATAAAAATTCTCATCTTGAAACTCAAACTGAGTGTATCCATAAATATAATCGCCAAAGTCTATTTGCATTCTGGTATCAATCCATGGAAGATTGTCTTTATATTGCTCAAGCAGTTCATACTGCTTCAAAGATTCGCTGTTGGTTCTGTATGACCTCATTGAGCCACTGAAAATTATATCTCCATTTACTGATGAATTATCATCATTGTAAAGATTGCTTTTCTCATCAAGCATGGTCAGAACTTTATTGTAGAGTTTCAATTCGTAACTATTCAATTTGGTTATATCAATTCTATTTAAAGCATCTTGAAGACTGGTTTTTGTTGCTGGAAAGCTATCAAAAATACCATTGTTCGATGATCTCAGAGCAAGAGAGTTGATTGCTTGAACTTCAAAATCATCTCTATCATAGAGTGTGGCAAAATTTGATGCCACAATACTTGTTTCAACCAATATAAAGATAATAATTAATGAAAGAAACTTTTTATTATTTTTCATATAATTTCCTTATTCATAATTTCATAGTTATTGTAGTAAGAATATCATCAAAAAGAAAGGTGGAATGTAATGAATATTTACTTATAAATAATTAAAGCTCCAATCTTTCATTTCTAAATGAAGTATAAGTAAATTAGTAACCAAAAAAAATATGATAAAATAGTATAAAATTTAACTTATTTTTAAAATTTTTATTGACTATTATAAAGCCTTGATATAGCGTTTCTTTATGAAAATTAACATGATTGAGGGAAGTCCTCTAAAACAAATTACATTATTTTCGATACCTATAATTATCGGAAATTTTTTTCAACAGTTTTATCAAGTAATCGATACTTTGATTGTAGGGAGATATGTAGGTGTTGAAGCTTTAGCTGCCCTCGGTGTGTCTGGTCCAATTGGTTTTACATTGATTGGTTTTGCACTGGGGCTTTCTACAGGATTCTCTGTAATTGTAAGTCAGAGGTATGGAGCTGGAGATGAAGCGGGAGTTAGAAAGAGCATAGCAATGTCCATTCTTACAACATTCTTCTGCTCTCTTACAATCACCATAGTATCCTTGATTTTAGTCAGACCTCTGCTTAGATTGATATCAACTCCAGATAATATAATTGACCTTGCAGAAAGCTATTTCAGAATCATAGTGTATGGAATAATTACCACAATGTACTACAATACTTTCTCTTCAATATTGAGATCTGTTGGAGATAGCAAGACACCTCTTTTCTTTTTGATATTCAGCTCTGCATTGAATGTAGCAGGAGACCTCATCTGTGTTGCTATATTCGATATGGGAGTACAAGGAGCTGCCGTAGCTACAGTATTTGCCCAGACAGTAAGTGCAATTTTGACCATGATTTTCATAAAAACAAAGTACAAAGAAATTTGGCCTAAAAAAGAAGATTGGAAGTATGATAAAGACGTAGTAAAAAGATTGCTCATGATTGGTATTCCAAGTGGTTTCCATTTCTCTGTAATATCAATTGGAGTACTGGTAGTTCAAGCAAACCTAAATGGGTTTGGATCCGATGCAGTAGCTGGATTTGGTGTTGGTGTAAGAATTGAAGGCCTATTTGAACAGAGCTTCACTGGATTTGGCGCAGGAATAACAACATACTGTGGTCAAAATATTGGGGCAGGAAGAATAGATAGAATAAGAGAAGGTGTCAAAAAAACAATGTTTTTAACAGCTATTATTGCTCTCGTTTCTGGTATGATTCAGTTCTTATTCAGTACCGATATTTCAAGATTGTTCTTATCAGATAAAGATACCTCAGTTCTACTTTACTCAGTTCAGTACATAAAAACAGTTGGATTGTTTTATATTCCTCTTGCAAGTATCTTTGTTTATAGAAGTGCTAGTCAGGGACTTGGTTCTGGTTTGATTCCAATGATATGTGCATTTCAAGAGATTCTGTTTAGAGTTTTAGCAATCATAATATTTGTTCCACTTTGGAACTACATTGGTATCTGTCTTGCATCTCCTTTTGCATGGATAGGAACTGGAATTATGGCATACTGTTTTTATAGAATGTTGTTCACCAAAATTGAGAAACAAGTTGCAAATCACAAACCAATTAAAATATTTTAATTACATTCTAATTGATATCGTCGAGCCTCTGCTGAAGGCTCGACTTCTTTCTAATATTGCATTTAACTCTCTTACATTTCCTGGAAAGTCATAATCATAAAGAGTTTGCATGAAAGATGAATCAACATCTCTCATCTCTTCAACTTTGTTATAATAATGATGAACAAGTTCATCTAAATCTTCTTTATGCTCTCTTAAAGGTGGCATTGTCACAGAGAATTGAGATATTCGATAAAAAAAATCAGATCTAAACTTTTTTTTCTTCAGCAATGTGTCCAGACTGCAATTTGAAGCTGTAAGTAATCTGAACTCACTTTTCAGTATCTTTTGAGAACCAATTCTCCTATATTCTCCACTTTCCACGAGTCTGAGTAATTTGGCTTGTGATGCAGGATTTAGATTCTCTATTTCATCTAAAAAAAATGTTGTATTGTTTGCACTTTGTACAAGACCTTCTTGCATGCAATCAGCACCTGTGTAAGAGCCTTTATCATGACCAAAGAGAATTGAATCAGAAATAGGGGAGTTCAACAAAGAGCAGTTGACCTTTATCATATCTTTATTTCTGCAGCTGCTGTTCAAGTGAAGATGATTTGCAGCAAGCTCCTTACCAACACCTGTCTCCCCAAAAATAATTGTTGGAAGATTTTGCTTTGAAATGATATTCAGCTCTGCTCTTAAATCTTGCATCATCTTGCTGCTACCAATCAATTTTGGAGCATAAAAGTTCGTTTTATCTTCATCAGCATCAGTTGCTGTTGATTCGATATTTAGTAATGTTAGAGATCTTCTTAATGTTGAATCATTGAGAGGTTTTGGCATGTACAAGATGTTACTTGATATCATATGGTATCTTCTGTCTTTATTACCATGAATTATCAAGATAGGGCATCTTAAATCTTTAAATGCAATTTCTTCAAAAAGAATTTTTCTATCAAAAGAAGTTGAATCATCTATTATTACCAGGGATATTTCGGAATGCTTATCTTTTAAAAAAACTTCAAATGAGCTATACATTCTACATTTTATATTTAAAACTCTGTTGATTGTTGTTCTTTGATGTCCATTGGTAGAAAACAATATTGTGTCCATTCAATTTTCCTTTTCATGCGTGTATATAGGATTATGATAGCATTGTATTTCCAGTAGTAAATACCTTTTGCATTACTTAACAACACATATTCAATGATGAAACAAAAAAAAGGCCTGGAAAATAAATTCCAGACCAGAGTTTAAAAGTTTTTATTTATTTAAAGAATTCCCCATTTAGCTTTGAGTTCATCCATAGTTCCATTCTCTTCCAATGCTTTAAGTGCATTGTTTACGATTTCAACATGCATTGTATCACCCTTAGGGAAGGCCATTGCAATAGGTTCAACATTTTCTTCTGAAGTACCAGTTACCTTCAATTTACCTTTGAATGCATCATTGCCTAGAACATATTCACCAGCAACAACACTATCTGTAACAACAGCATCTAGATTACCATTGAGTAAGTCTTCAACTGCAAGAGCAATTGAATCATATGATTTGATGATAACATCATAACCACTGTCCTGTAACATTAAATCACCTGTAGTACCAATTTGAACACCGACTTTTTTACTTGAAAGTTCATCAATCTTTGCTGCTTCAAAACCTGTAGCAGTTGGAACAATTATTGACTGTGTTACCAATAAGAATGGTGTTGTGAATTCCATTGCAGATTTTCTTTCTTCTGTAACTGATACACCTGATGCAATACCATCATAAGCACCGTTAGCTAGACCAGCAAAAATACCATCCCATGCTATGTTGATTGGAGTGAAAGTGTAATCACTTACTTCTGAGAATTTCTGTAGAAGTTCCATCTCAAATCCAGTAACGTTACCATCTTGATCAACAAATTCTAGAGGAGGCCATTCTGCATTTGTAGCCATTGTAATTACCTTACTTTCTTCCGCTGTTTCTTTTGAACCCTGTGCAAATACAACTGTTGAAGTAAAAGCCAAGATCATCATTAATGTAATAATTGTTTTTTTCATAAAATATCTCCTGTTCTATGTATATTTTTTAATTTATAATATTGCCCATTTTTCTTTGAGGGCATTTAAAGTTCCATTTTCTTCTAGTTGTTTCAGACCTGCATTGACTATATCAGTATGAAATGAATCATCCTTGTTGAAACACATAGCTACTGGTTCTGAGATTCCTTCTAAATCACCTGAAATTTGAAGTTTGTCTTCAAATGCTTTATTTGATAAAACATATTCTCCAGCTACAACACTGTCAGTTAAGACTGCATCTAAATTACCATTTATGAGATCTTCTACAGCAAGTGCTATACTATCGTATGACATGATGTCTATATCAAGACCACTATCCTGTAAGAGTAAATCACTTGTTGATCCTATCAAAACTCCAGCCTTTTTACTTACAAGTTCGTCCAAGCTGGTTGAAGGATTTTCGTTATCTGCCAAAGTTATGATAGATTGTTTGATCTCTAAGAAAACATCAGAAAAATTCATTGCCTTTTTTCTTTCATCAGTTACAGAAACGCCTGAAATTACTCCATCATAAGCACCATTTGCAAGACCTGCAAAAATACCATCCCATGAAACATTCTTCACTTCAAAGGTATAATCAGTAACACCTTCAAGTTCTTTCAGTAGATCAATTTCAAAACCAACAATATTTCCTGCTTCATCTACAAATTCCAATGGAGGCCATTCACAGTTTGAAGCCATAACAATTACATGATTATCTTTAACACTCACTTCTTTGGTACCTTGAGCAACAACAGTACCCATTGTGATGCTTAAAGCAAACATCATAGCAATAAATATTTTTTTCATAATTCATATCTCCTTAATGAATAATTATGCATACATCATGTATATTTATAACTATATAGTCAATAGTATTTGATAAAAAATTAAATAAATATACAATAAAATTTGGTAATTGATTGTAATTAGAAGTGTTAATGTATAAATATTCTATATTTTAGTAAAACTAACATTAAGTTTTGCATAAACAACCAGTAGTATGTTGATGCTGCTGTGTTTTTAAATTATTTGTTTTTCTTTGAACTTTGAAGGTAATGAATCTGGTATGATTTCTGTGATAAAAAAGAAAGTTGATTGATACTGGCCAAGAAGCCATCGAGATAGAATTGTTGTATAAAAAAAGTGTGCGAGCTCTATATTAGAAGCCCACACACTTAAGTGTTTTTGTAATTTTATATATAAGTATTATAGAATACCATATTTAGCTTTTAACTCAGCAATTGTACCATTTTCTTCTAAATCTTTTAGAGCTTGGTTTACCATTGCAACTTTATCTTCTTCTCCCTTTGGGAAACACATTGCAATAGGTTCGCCGACTTCTTGAGCAAAACCGCTTTCAACCAATTTGCCTTTATATGCATCGTTTGAAATTACGTATTCACCAGCAATCAAACTATCAACAACAACTGCATCAAGATTGCCATTTAACATATCTTCGATGCCATAAGCAATGTTATCGTAAGATTTTATTTCAATATCAAGTCCACTGTCTTGAAGAAGTAAGTCGCCAATTGCACCAATAAGTACACCAACAGTCTTTCCTTCAAGGTCATTGATATTTTTAGGAGAATCTTTTGAATCTGCAGGAATGATTATAGATTGGATCTGTACCAAGATAGGATCACAGAACAACATAGCTGCTTTTCTTTCTTCAGTTACTGAAACACCTGAAGCAATACCATCATATGCACCATTAGATAGACCTGCAAAAATACCATCCCAAGCAACATTTACAACTTCCCAGTTATAATCAGTCACTGTAGCAAGAGCTTCTGTTAGTTCTACTTCATAACCAATAACATTGCCGTCATCATCTACATATTCTAGAGGAGGCCACTCTGCATTTGTAGCCATTGTTATAGTTTCTTTACCATTAGAATTTTTTTCTTTTGAACCATTAGCGAATAGTCCAGCTGTTGTCAGTGACAGTAATACCATCAAAGTTATAACCATTTTTTTCATTTTCAATCTCCAATATTTATTTTGTTTGTATATTTATGCGTGTATATTGCATAGAAAGAGGAATTTTGTCAAGTAAAATCTGAATATTTATACAATTATTTTGATAATAAAGGTAAAATATAGAAATATAGGCAGTAAAAAAGAATAATTATACATTTAAGGTTGTGATTGTTGGTTAATATGCATGAAAGAGATTTACGAAATAAGTCAGTAAGAATAATATAATGTTGATAATTGGATATTATTGAACTATACTTTAATTAATACGAAATAAAGGAAAACAATATGTCAGAAAGAGTAAAAAAATTAAAATCTTGGGGTTGTGACATCGATGGAGCATTTGAAAGATTTTTAAACGACGAAGAATTATATGATGAATGTCTGGATTTATTTATTGCAGATGAGAACATTCCAGCTTTAAAAGAACATATTGAAGATGAGGATCAACAGGTTCCTTTTGTAATCGTTCATACACTAAAAGGTGTTGCTGGTAATTTAGGATTGACTCCACTTTATGAATCATTGGTGACACTCTGTGAAAGCTTGAGAGTTAATAAGTATGATCCAAAAAGTGGAGAATATGAAAGGGTTCAGAAAGAACTTGATAAGTTTTTAGAACTTATGAAGTAAATTTGTGAAGAATAACTTTTTCATCACCACCACAAATCATGCCTAGATTTCTTGCATTTTTATTTGATAGGTCATGTTCAAAAATTGCTGAAGTTTGATTTTCATTCTTCAGTAATTTTTTGCAATCATGGATTACAACAGCTTCCATTGCACCACCACCAACAGTACCAATCATGCTACCATCTGACAATATTGCAAGGAAAGAACCAACTTCTCTAGGAGCAGAGCCTTTCTTTTCAACAATTCTTCCTACAACAAAAGGTTCATCTGTTTGGAGAAGTTTTTCTAAATCGCTCACTTTAATTTGAACTTGTTTTTTATCTGATTTTGTTACTTTGATTATCTCACTTAAAATTGAAACAGCAATCTCTTCAGGTGTCTGAGCATTTATATCAAGACCTATAGGAGCGTGTAAAGTTTCAAGCTTCTCTATTTTTGCATCAATCATACCAGATTTAATATCATCCGACAGAAGACCTCTTGTTGTTGCAACTTTACCAGATGATCCAATCATACCAAGATATCTATATCTCTTGGGAAGGATTGCAGCCACACATGTTCTATCAAATTTATGTCCACGAGTTGCTACCACAATTGCAGAATGTGATAATTCCATATTATTTAGAACTTCATCATATTTTCCAATCTTCAACGTGGCATTTGGATAAAGTTCTTTGTTGCAGAATTCTTCTCGGTCTTCAACAATTGTGACATTCATTCCAAGAAACAGACCAAGTTCATATACAGCGTGGCCAACATGACCTCCACCGCATAGCACAAGTTCCAATTTACCTGAAAGAATCTCACTCATATATTCGCAATCATCAATTAGGATGCCTTCATCAGATGAAGAGATAAAATTACCATCTAAATCATAGAGAGCTTCGCAACCAAGATTTTTACCTGCAATTGCAGTTCTTCTTTCCAATCCTTTTGGAAGATTCTCTAGCATGGAGCTAAAATATTTATTTTTCATTGTTATTCCTTATTATTAATCTTAATTTTTCAAGAGTGTATTCAATTTCTTGCTTGGTCGTGAATGGTCCAGGAGAGAATCGAATTGTTCCATTTGGGTATGTATGCATTGCCTTGTGAGCCAATGGTGCACAATGCAAACCAACACGTGTTTCAATACCATAATCAGAAAGACAAGATGCAACATCACTGGAGTCCATGCCATCGATTGTTATCGATATAGCACTGGTCCTGTTGGATATATTCATCTCTCCATAGACAGTAACTTCCAAAATGCTGGAAAATCCATCAAGAAGCTCTTTGCATCGTTGCATGGTGTTGTATCTATATAGTTCTAAGTAATTGTTGATGTCTGTCTCTTTGATGTGGTTTTTGAGAGATTCAGGAATTTCTTTTAACAAATCATCAATTACAGCATTCAATCCTGCTATTCCAATCAAATTCAAAGTACCAGCCTCAAATCTATCAGGAAGGAAATCTGGCATACTTAGAGAAGCACTATCAGAGCCAGTACCACCACAAATAATAGGTGTCAATGACATCAAGAACTTTTCATTTGAAATTATACCACCAATTCCTGTAGGTCCAAGAAATCCTTTGTGGCCTGCAAAACAAATTGCATCAATACCATCAAGAGTTATTGGAGCAATTGGAAAACCCTGGGCTGTATCTACAATCAACTTCAACATATTTTCTTTTGCAAAAACTTTAGCTCTTTCTATATCTGTGATTGTTCCAAATACATTTGATGATTGAGTTATGATCATTGCCTTTGTGTTGTCTTTTACAATGCTCTCACAATTTTTAAATATGGTATGAGCTTTTTCATCACAAGGAAGAGTGGAGTATTCAATACCTCGTTCAACCAGAGGCCTTATAACAGAATTGTGTTCTAATGATGTTACAATAACATGATCAGCTTCAGTTAACATGCCACCGATAATCATATTTAAAGCTTCTGTAATTCCAGAAGTAAATATGACACTCTTGAAATCGGATGAGCCAACTAAAGATGCAATCTTTATTCTTGTATCCAATAACAAGGAAGATGATTCGAGTGCACTTTCATACACTCCACGTGAAGGATTGCTGCCATCATTTTCAATGAAATTCACTATTGCCTCGGCTAAAACCTTAGGTTTTGGATATGAGGTACATGCGTTGTCCAAATAAACTCTTTTCATAAAAACAGTATAGCATGAAAAATAAAAAAAATCCATTGTATTTTTGAAAAAATGATGGTATAATCGTTTAGTTGAGAGGTTTTTTATGATAAAGGAAAAAAAATTGGTCATTTTTACGGGTTTCGTAATTGGCTTGGCTGCTTTAGTTTTGGTGGCGTTCGGTAATCCTGCGAATATGGGATTTTGTATTGCTTGTTTTATTCGTGATATCACAGGTAGTCTGTATCTTCATACTGCACCACATCTGCAGTATGCAAGACCTGAGATATTTGGGTTGATTCTTGGTTCAACCTTACTGGCTCTTATCAACAAAGAATTTAGAGCAACAAGTGGTTCTGCTCCTGTAATGAGATTCGTATTGGGATTTTTCATGATGGCTGGAGCTTTGGTATTCTTAGGATGTCCTTTAAGAATGGTATTGAGACTTGGTGGTGGTGATGGTAAAGCAATCTTTGCATTGATTGGCTTTGCTGGAGGTATAGCACTTGGATCTTATTTCTTGAATCAAGGTTTCACACTAGGTAGATCTTACAAACAAAAAAGTATAGATGGAATTATATTCCCTGTTGTAAGTATCTTATTGTTGATATTTGGATTCTTTAAGTTAATTGGAGTTCCTAGTGAAGAGGCTCATGCACCATTCTTCTTAAGTCTTGTTCTAGCACTGATTGTTGGAGGATTGGCACAGAGAGCTAGATTCTGCATGGTAGGTGGTATCAGAGATTTCATTTTATTCAGAGACAATCGTCTGTTCCTTGGTTCTTTCACACTTTTTGTAACTGTTTTAATTGGTAACATTATTTTAGGCAATTTCCATTTTTCATTCACATTGACATCAGCAATTTGGTATATCTTATCAATGGCTCTAGTTGGTCTTTGTGGTGCATTGCTTGGTGGCTGTCCTTTAAGACAGTTGATTTTAACAGGTGAGGGCAATGGAGATAGTGCTATTACTGTTCTTGGAATGGTTGCTGGTGCTGCTGTTTCTCACAACTTCAGTACTGCATCAAGCCCTACATTGGTTAAGACTGGTGGAAAAATTGAAGTTATTGTTGGTCTTGTTATTGTATCTATAATAGCATTTGTAATTGTAAAGAAACAAAATAAAGAGGTAATGTAATGGAAGTTGATGCAAGAGGACTTGTATGTCCACAACCTGTAATTTTAACAAAAAAGGCTTTAAAAAATAAGCCAGAGCAATTGGATGTATTGGTAGATAATATAGCTGCACTTGAAAATGTAACTCGTTATGCCACTGCAATGAAATACGACGTAACAAAAACTCCTGATGGAGATGAATATATTTTAAATTTAAGGAAGAGATAAATGGATTATTTACTTACTTTTCATACACAATTGGATGCTATTATAGCTAGAAAATCATTGACTTCGAAAAATATCAAGGTAAAACTTGCTCCGGTGCCAAGAGCTCTATCTTCTTCATGTGGAACATGTGCAAGAGCATATTCTGTCAATAAAGAGGATTTAAGAGGAATAAATATGGAAAGTTTGTATATAATTAAAGATGAGAAATATATTGAGGATCAAATATAATGAGTGATAAAGTAAAATTAACGAGTATGGTAAAGACCAGTGGTTGTGCCGCTAAACTTCCACCTGGTACTTTAGATGAAGTATTGTCTTCTCTTCCTTTGATGAAGAGTGATAAATTGATTAGTGGTTTTGAAGGCAATGAAGATGCTTTGGTCTATGATCTAGGCGATAATAGAGTCATGGTTGCAACTGTTGATTTCTTTCCACCTATGGTAGATGATCCCTATACATTTGGAACTGTAGCTGCGGCTAATGCGCTATCAGATGCTTTTGCAATGGGATGTAAACCCGCTGTAGCTCTGAATTTGATGTGCTTCCCATCTTGTCTTGATACATCAGTAATGAGAGAGATTCTCTTAGGTGGACAAGACAAAGTGGGACAGGCTGATGCTGTAATTGCAGGTGGACATACCATAAGTGATGCAACACCAAAATATGGTTTGTGTGTCATTGGTTTTGGCGAAAAAGATAAAATTTGGTCAAACCGCGGTGCGAAAGAAGGTGACATATTGATTCTTACTAAAAAGATAGGAACTGGTGTGGCAATGACAGCATTGAAAGGTGAGATGTGTGATAAGATTACTGAAGAACAAGCTACAAAGAGCATGCAAAAATTAAATAGTGATGCATATGAAAATGCGAAAGATTTGGATGTTCATGCAGCAACTGATGTAACTGGTTTCTCACTTCTAGGACACCTTTATGAGATGAGTGGTAATGGAGACATCACCATGGTTGTAGAGTCTGGAAAAGTTCAATTCTTTGACGGTGTTGAAGAATTAGCTAGATTGGGTTTGATTCCTAGTGGATTGTACCATAATAGAGACTACATTCAGGACAAAGTTAAATTTGAAGATGGCATTGTTCTGGCAAAACAGGATCTATTATTTGACCCTCAAACAAGCGGTGGCTTGTTATTTGCTCTAAGTAAGGATGATGCAGAAACATATATTGCTCGAATGAAAGGTGATGCTTTTGTCGTTGGGCATGTTGAATCTAGAGGCGAAAGTCCAATCGTTGTTACTAAATAACAATATTACAATTTTAAAATAAATGAACCGCTTGAAAGTCTCAACCGACTGATAGCGGTTCTTTTTCATTTCTTCTGAGTTTAAAACCAAAATAAACTCCAATTGTTTATGAATTTAAAGTGCATCAATTCAGTGAAAATTTAAGCTGAATCAAAAAATTAAATTTTCTGATGCAAAAGATGCAAGTTCGAGTAAATATTTGTAGGAGGTTGTATGATTCAGAACAAGCAAGAGGTACAGAAACTGAAGAAATTGTTTGATATTGATGTGTGCTATTTTAACTTAGCTGCTTTTG
>Ga0172377_10003195_pt1 | contig 16813 bp, 12 predicted proteins | sample Pumphouse3metaG_FD_119749 | JGI IMG/M metagenome (GOLD analysis project Ga0172377, IMG submission 119749) | Leachate microbial communities from a municipal landfill in Southern Ontario, Canada - Pumphouse #3 metaG | ecosystem: Engineered > Solid waste > Landfill > Unclassified | place: Canada...
TAGCTAAGGAAAAAGAAAAAGCGAAAGAAAAAGAACGCTTAGCTAAGGAAAAAGAAAAAGCGAAAGAAAAAGAACGCTTAGCTAAGGAAAAAGAAAAAGCGAAAGAAAAAGAACGCCTAGCTAAGGAAAAAGAAAAAGTGCAAGAGAAAGAACACTTAGCGAAAGAAAAAGAAAAAGTGCAAGAGAAAGAACACTTAGTTAAGGAAAAAGAAAAAGCAAAACAAAACAAGCAAGAAGTTGATAAATTAGCTCAAGAAAAAGCAGAGCAAGATAGAATGAAAGCAGAAAAGCTAGTTCAAGAAAAAGTAGAGCAAGATAGAATGAAAGCTGAAAAGCTAGCTCAAGAACAAGTAGAGCAAGATAGAATGAAAGCAGAAAAGCTAGCTCAAGAACAAGTAGAGCAAGATAGAGTGAAGGCTGAAAAGCTAGCTCAAGAAAAAGCAGAAGAAAAACAAGTTCAAAGAGAAGAAAAAGTACAAGAACAAGACAAAGTGGTAGAAGAAAAGCCAGAATCGCTAGGCATTCAAGAAAAAATGCGCCGCAAGATTGCAGCTCAAAAATTACTTGATCAAGGCTTTATGAAGAGCGATGCTGAAAAAATGCAAAGTAAAGAAATAGATATAAAAGAAAAGTTATCTCGATTAGAAGAGGATTTTTCAGAATCATACGATGATCACTTAGACAAAGAACTTGAAGAAGCTTATGAAAAAATCGATTCTCTAATAAATGAAAACAAGAAATTAGAGACAAAAATAGCAGAAATTGATAAAAATGTAATTAAATTATCTAAGCAAATAACGGCTATTGAGAAAGAGAAGCAAGATGAGCAAAAAGCAAATCAAGATTTAGGAAAAAAGCTGGTAGCGATTAACCAAGAAAAAGAAGATTTAGTAATTAAATTAAATAATGTAGATAAAAAATTCACGGAACTTAATCAAGAGTTTATAAAACAAAAAAGCGAATTAGAAAAATCTAATCTTAAAATGGAAGAAATATGTGAAGAATTAGCAAAAAAAGAAAAAGAAATCGCTACTTTAGAACAAAATAACAATCAATCTATACAAAAAGATGAGGAATTAGAGACTCAAAAGAATTTATATAAAGAATCATCAAAAAAAGTTACAGAGCTAGAAGTAGAAAAACTAGAATTAATTAATCATAATCAACTATTCGAAGAAGAAAGTAACACTAAATTCTCACAAAAAGAATCTGAATTAATTATTCAAAAGAATTTGTGTGAAGAAGCGATGAAAAAAGTAGCGGATTTAGAAGTAAACAAAGAAGAGTTGGAAGCAAATACTAAGCTTTTAACTGAACAAAAAGCTAAATTACAAGAGTCATTAAATGATACAAAGCAAAAGAAAGCGATACTTTTATCTATCAAGTATGATGATATTTTTGTCTTAGATAAAAGTGGAGAGGATATTTCTTCTGAATTAAAAACACATTTAGAAAAAATAAGAAAAGATAAAGAAGATAGTATTAGTGAATTGGAAAATGTAAAGGCTGAATTACTAGCTAAAAATGAATTGATAGTTGCGGTAACAAAAGAAAATGAAGTTTTAAAAGCTAGAGATGAAGTACAAGAAATTGAAAAGCCAACCTTGTTCGATGAAAAAATGACGGAAATAAGCGATAAATATGATGTTGAAACAGAAATAAAGAAAATTAAGGATGAAATTTCACAAATTAAACAGCGAGAAATTAGCACCCTTGAAAATAATGATCAACAATATGTGATTAACAAAAATAGCAATCAAGATATATATCAAAGAATTCGTAATCTAGAGCAAGAGATTTATCAAAAAGATCAGCAATTACAGATGATTCGTCAAAAATTCAACGACATTAATGAAGAAAAAATTATTGATCCTGAATTTAAACGTAAGATACGTCGTGCTCGAGATATGAAAAAAGAATTAAATGAATCATTTGAAGAAGAGAAAAAATTTTTAAACCGCAGTATTATTCAAGTTGAACAACAAATCAATCAAAAGAAAATTGAAGTAACTAACGCAAAAGAAAAAGTTGAGACTATTGAAAAAGAATATGCCGGTCTAACAGATAGAACTTCTTTGGGACGAGAATCTTATTTAAGTAAAAGAGGCAAAGCGTTAATAGAGTTGGAATTATTTGAGGATCGTGTGCAAAAACTTGATAGTGAATTGGTTGCTTTAAAAGAGCGATATGATTATTTGGTTCAATGTTATGATGAGCGAATGGTACAATTAAATCAATCAGAGAAGGAAATAATTGATTATTATCTAAATGAAATGAAGGGCGATTTGATTGTTCGAGACAAAACATATAATGTAAAGAATGAAGAAAAAGAGGATTTGATTCGTCAATTAAATGAACTAAATCAAGCACAACAACAAACACAGACAGCCATATTACAAAATAGTCAGGTTATTAGTAAAGCAATAGAGACTAACAGAGAAATAAAAGAGCAGATTTTAAACGATAAGAGACAAAATGTTGATCGCAATATTCGTCATTTAGAAAATGAGCTGCAGGAAAAGAACACCGAGTGCAATGGTTTCATTAGTTTATTGAATACTGTTAATCTTAAGTATGGCGAGCGAATGGATGCAGAAAAGCGTATCCGAACGACGGATGAACTTGTTGCCAACTATTTAAAGATTACCAATGATATCGAAGATTTTACACAAGAATATCATGATAATTTAAATCAAACTCAGGAAGTGACAGAAAAAATTGATGCTTTAATAGGTAACCCTGATGAGAAATCAGAAGTACTTCGTTTAAGAGCAAAACTTGAAGATTTAGACATTCTAAAATCAGATTTAATTGCAAAGATTGATTTTTTACGCAAGAAATCAGAAAATTTAGTTAATCATGAAAAAGTATTGTACTATTCAAAACTATTAGAAAGCATCAAAGAGCTAAAAGTTAAGCAAGAAGAACTGAAGTTTAATATTGAAAAACTTAAAGCTAATATTGCAGAAAAAAGTGCTGATTTAGAAAAAGCAAAGGAAGAGAAGTTTAATTTAGAATGATTATTACCATAAACAAACAAATAACTGATATTATTCCCACTTTCAATATCATTGCAATGACAATGGATGTTGAAGTTGAGGATAGCAAAAAAATATCAGAATTGATTACAATTTATGAAGAGAAGATAAAAGGGGAATATTCATTAGAGAATGTATTGAATATTCCTCTTATCAAAGAAGCTCGAGATGGTTATAAAAAGATGGGAAAAGATCCGAGTCGTTATCGTTTGGCTTGTGAATCTTTGCTGCGACGGTTAGTAAAGGGAAATCATTTATACCAAATCAATAATGTTGTTGATGCAGGGAACATTTTATCTATTGAAACAAAAAGAGCAGTAGCTGTACTAGATTATGAAAAAATCAAAGGGAATGTTATGGTTAGAGTAGGTAAAGATAGCGATGAATATTATGGAATTGGTCGTGGACTTTTAAATATAAGCAATATTCCCATTTATGAAGATGAAATAGGACCTTTTGGTTCAACAACAAGTGACACTAAAAGAACAATGGTTACTAATAATACAAAAAAAATATTGTTGATGATTATTTGTTTTGGAACAAGTATGTATGAAGAAAACAAAAAATTTGCTATTGATATTTATCAGAAATATGCACAGGCAAAAAACATAGAAGATATCAAAATAACTAGGAAGTGAAAAAATGGAAGAAATGTCAAATTTTATAAAGACAATCATGATGAATGATTTAGAAAGCAAAAAAGTCAAATCAATAGTAACTAGATTTCCTCCTGAACCCAATGCATATTTGCATATTGGGCATGCTCGAGCAATCATTACTAATTTTGAATTAGCAGAAAACTTGGGAGGAAAAACCAATTTAAGGTTCGATGATACAAACCCAGCTAAGGAAGATGTTGAATTTGTTGAAGCAATCAAGAAAGATATTGAATGGTTGGGTTACCATCCTGCAAAAGTATTGTTCGGTAGCGATTATTTTGATGAAACATATGAATTAGCAATTAAATTAATCAAAAAAGGGCTTGCTTATGTATGTGATTTGACACCAGAAGAGACCAGTAAATATCGGGGAGACTTCAATACTCCAGGAATAGAATCGCCTTATCGTAACCGTAGTGTTGAAGAAAATTTAGAATTATTTAAAAATATGCGCGATGGTAAGTATCAAGAAGGAGAAAAAGTGTTGCGTGCTAAAATTGATATGGCAAGTCCCAATATCAATATGCGTGATCCTGTTTTATACCGTATTTTGTATATCAACCATCATCGTACGAAAGATAAATGGTGTATTTATCCAATGTATGATTTTGCTCATCCAATTCAAGATGCAATTGAAGGAATCACTCATTCTCTATGTAGTTTAGAATACGACAACCATCGTCCTTTATATGATTGGGTTGTTGAGCAGTGCGAGATGCCCCATGTTCCACAACAAATCGAATTTGGGCGTTTGAATATTACCAATACGATTATGAGTAAAAGATATTTACGGGAATTGGTAAATAGTAAAAAAGTAATAGGCTATGATGATCCTAGAATGCCGACATTAGTTGGGTTGGCAAGAAGAGGGTATACTCCCGAATCCATCAAGAGTTTTGTAAAAGCATCGGGATTGTCGCGTATTAATTCAACAATTGAAGGCGATATGCTTGAGCATTTTCTTCGGGAAGATTTGAAATTAAAAACCAATCGTTTGATGGCAATCTTCGATCCCCTAAAAGTAGTGATTACTAATTATGAAGAGGGAAAAATAGAATACCTAGATGCTGTAAATAATACTGAGAACGAAGAGTTAGGAACACGCAAAATTGCTTTTTCTCGCACGATATATATTGACAGAAATGATTTTGTTCTAGAAAAGCCAAATAAACATTATAAGCGATTGGCACTGGGTTTAGAAGTAAGGTTGTTCTATGCATACTTTATTAAAGCGAATGAAGTAATCTGCGATAATGAAGGAAATATTGTTGAGGTGCATTGTACGTATGATCCCGAAACAAAGAGTGGTAGTGGTTTTAATGAAAGAAAACCAAATGGAACAATCCAATTTGTCGAAGCAACAACAGCTTTACCTGCTACGTTCAATTTGTTTGAAACATTAGTTATCGATAATCCTGAAGATCATCGTAGTTTCCTTGAACGATTAAATCCCAATTCTTGGACTGTTAAAACAGGATTCATTGAAGGGGAGAAAGAGCATTTTTCAGTATTAGAGAGATTTCAATTTATAAGAGATGGGTATTATGTTGTTGATAAAGACTCAAGAGATGAAAATCTTGTTTTCAACCGTATCGTTTCATTAAAATCAGCGATTAAATAATAATAGGAAGTGAAAAAGATGTTAAGTAATTTGAATGAAGAGCAAAAAAAAGCAGTAATTGCATATTCTGGTCCAGTCATGGTTTTTGCTGGTGCTGGAAGTGGTAAGACTAGAGCTCTTACTTTTCGTATTGCTTACATGGTAAAAGAAAAGGGAATCCATCCCGCTAGTATTCTCGCTATTACATTTACAAATAAAGCAACCAATGAGATGCATGAACGACTAATTAATCTTGTTGGCCCAGAAATATATGAAGCGACAATTAGTACATTTCATGCACTATGTGCAAGAATTTTGCGTAGAGAAATCACAGTGTTAGGATATAGTCGTTCTTTTTCGATCGTTGATGAGGAAGAACAATTAAAAATGATTGGTGATGTATTAAAAGAGAGTAAAGAAGAAAAGAAAAAAGCCAAACATATGCAAAAAGTGATAAACTATAGCAAATGTTTTGATATTGCTAAGATTGATAACCCATGGGAAAACAAGATTTTTAAACTTTATGAAGAAAAAATGAAGAGTTTGAATTTATTAGACTTCGAAGATTTGTTACTAAAAGTAAGAGAAATATTTACAAATTTTCCCCAGATACTGCAAAAATACCAAGAGAAATTTCACTATGTATTAGTAGATGAGTTTCAAGATACCAATCTTATTCAATACAAGATTGTTAAAGCACTTACAGAAAAAAGTAGAAATTTGTTTGTGGTTGGCGATGATGATCAAAGTATTTATAGTTTTCGGGGAACCAATTATGAAAACATGTTGCTTTTCAAACGCGATTTCCCCGAATACCAAATTTTTCACTTAACAGAAAATTATCGGTCGACACAAAAAATTCTCGATGGTTGCAACAAACTAATTGCCAATAATGATAATCGGGAACCAAAAAAATTATTTTCTCGTAATTTAGGAAACGACGATGATGTTATTGTTATGCAGACAGAATCAGAAAAAGATGAAGTTAATTATGTCATTGATATGATCCATTCTTTGAAAACAAAGAACACCCCATGGACTGATTTTGCTGTGTTGTATCGTAGTTCTGTTATTTTACGAAATTTTGAAATTGGTTTTATCAAAGCTGGTTTGCCATATCGTGTTTTTGGTGGAGTTTCTTACTTAAAAAGACGTGAAGTCAAAGATATTATCGCTTATTTGAAACTAATCATAAATAAAAACGATCTTCATAGTTTTAAAAGAATTATTAATGTTCCAGCAAGAGGAATTGGGGAAGCAAGCATTGGTAAAATAGAAGCCATGTGTAAAGAATATAAAATAGAACTGTTCGAAGCATTAAAAGCATCAGATGCAATTTTAAATAAAAGCAAGCACCAAACACTTGTAGATTTTATGAATATGATTACTTACTTTCAAAACAGGATTGATGAAGTCAATCTAAACGAATTGTTTGATGAACTAATTGAGAAAATCGGCTATTGGGAATATTTGAAAGAAGAGACTGAAAACTTCGAAGAACGAAGCGATAACTTACAAGAGTTTAAGAGCGTTCTTTACCAAATTGAATCTTCTTCTGAAGAAACTTCGAAAAGTGAGCGGTTACGTGAAGCATTTGATCACACTATCTTGTCGGATGAATATTTACAAAATCAAAAAGAAAATAAAAATGGGATAACCCTATCAACAATTCATTCTGTGAAGGGATTAGAGTTCAAGTATGTTTTTGTTGTTGCTCTTGAAGAAAGCATTTTTCCTAACGAGGCTAGAATCACTGTCGATTTTGAAATGGAAGAAGAAAGAAGAATTGCTTATGTCGCCTTTACACGGGCAAAAAGCAAATTATATTTACTTGCGACTAAAAATAGAATGCTATATGGAACTTGGTTTCACAATCAACCATCACGATTTTTACTTGAATTTTCAGGAACCAATAAAATTACGAAACAAGTTATGGAAGAAAATCCATTTCATGATTTAGACCACGAATATCAAGAAAAACAGATTATTACTGAAGAACAAAAAAAACCAGGTTCCTATAAGCCTGGAGATACAGTTCTTCACGACAAATTTGGTGAAGGTGTGATTATTGGTATTAAAGGTGAGATTGGAATGATTTTCTTTGGCAGTCAAAAACGAATCGCAGATATTATGCTAACTCATAAGGCATTACGAAAAAAATAAAATGGATAAAACACTGGTGGATAAATTAATTTTATTCACTTTTTTATATTGCTTTTCATAAATAAATAAATGACAATTTTCTTTGTAATGGAACAAAAATATATGCTTTTTAGGTTTAAAAACACACTAGAATATGGTATAATATAACAAAGGTAGGTTTACTTTATGGATGTAAAAGAAAGAATAGCAAAACTGGTTAAAGACCTTAATAAATATAGTGAAGAATATTATATTAACGATAACCCTTCCATTTCTGATGTTGAGTATGATAGTCTATTGCGTGAACTAGAAATGTTAGAAACAAAATACCCAGAATTTGTTCTTCCTAACTCGCCAACAAAAAGAGTTGGTGATAATATTAAAGAAACCAAGCTAGCAAAAGTTATTTACGAGAAACCAATGTTATCCCTTGCTAACGCTTTTAATGAGCAAGAAGTTCGTGAATTTGATAATCGAATTGTGAAAGAGGGATTTACTCCAAGCTACATTTGTGAATTAAAGATTGATGGTATTGCTAGCAATGCCCAATATAAAAAGGGTCTATTTATGAAAGGCGCAACAAGAGGAAATGGGTATATTGGTGAAGATATAACAGCCAATATGAAGACAATTAAAAGTCTGCCACAAACACTGAAACAAAATCTTGATATTGAAGTTCGTGGTGAAGTTTACATGAGCAAAGATGTGTTCAATAGATTAAATTATGAACGTCAAGTTGCTGGTGAAGAACCTTTTAAAAATCCACGCAATGCTGCTGGAGGCTCGCTGCGACAATTAGACAGTAGTATTACTGTTCAAAGACAATTGGATATATTCAATTATACAGTTGTTGATGGATATAAATATGGAATGAAAAGCCAAAGTGAAGCATTATTATTTCTTCAAGAATTAGGGTTTTCTATCAATCCAAATTATCAATATTGTCATAATATTGATGAAGTAATTGCCTATTTGAATCAATGGAAAGAAGAAAGAAAAAAATTAAATTATGAAACAGATGGCGTGGTAATAAAAGTCAATGATTTTGCCATGCAAGAAGAAATAGGATACACAGTTAAAAGTCCAAAATGGGCAATTGCATATAAATTTCCTGCTGAGGAAGTAGAAACTAAATTACTGGATATTATCTTTACAATTGGAAGAACAGGTAATATCACACCCAATGCTGTTTTAGAACCAGTAATGATAGCTGGTAGTCTAGTGCAGCGCGCAACATTGAATAACGAAGATTTTGTGATTGAGCGTGATATTCGCATTGGTGATTATGTTGTTGTTCGTAAAGCGGGAGAAATCATTCCTGAGGTTGTAAAAGTAAATTGTAATCGACGAATGCCAAATTTATTACCATTTAAAATGATTGATAAATGTCCAATCTGTCATCAAGAGTTAGTTCGCGAAGAAGATGAAGCAGTACATTATTGTCGCAATGAAAAATGTGAGGGTAGGATTATTGCTTCGCTCATATATTTTGCATCTAGAACAACGATGAATATTGAAGGCTTAGGTGAGAAACTGATAGAAGACCTATACAATCGTGGATACATTAAGAAAATTACTGATATATATCGTCTTGAAGAACATTATGATGATTTGATAAAAATAGAAGGTTTGGGAGAAAAAAGCGTTACGGCATTATTAACGGCAATTGCTGATTCAAAAAACAATTCTTTAGATAAAGTCATTACTGCTTTAGGAATCAGATTTGTTGGAGGAAAGGTTGCAAAAGTATTGGCAACAAATTTCGCTTCGCTTACGGAATTAATGACAGCCGATTATCATCAATTGGTAACAATTAAAGATATCGGTCCAGCGATTGCCAATAGCATTGTCCAGTATTTTTCATCAAATAGTGATTTGATTCATGAATTACAAAGCTTAGGGATAAACCCTACTGTAAGTAAAAAGCAAATAGAGAATTTGATTTTTGCGGGAATGTCAATTGTCTTAACGGGTAAACTTGAAAGTTTAACACGTGATGAGGCAAGTAAAATAATTGAAGATTTGGGAGGAATTCCTACTTCAAGTGTAAGCAAAAAGACAGCTTTTGTGATAGCAGGTAGTGATGCTGGTAGTAAAAAAGAGAAAGCTGTCAGTTTAGGAATTAAAATTATTAGTGAAGAGGAATTCTTAGAAACAATAAAAAGGTGATTGTATGCAAAAATATATCGTTGTTAAAGGTGCACGTGAAAACAATTTAAAAAATATCGATGTTAAAATTCCCAAAGAAAAACTAATCGTTATGACAGGCTTATCAGGAAGTGGTAAGACTTCATTGGCTTTCGATACGATCTATGCCGAAGGTCAAAGACGCTATGTTGAGAGCTTGTCAGCTTATGCACGACAATTTTTAGGTAATGTGAATAAACCAGATGTTGATTCGATAGAGGGATTATCGCCAGCGATAGCAATAGACCAAAAGACAACGAATAAAAATCCTCGCTCAACGGTAGGAACGGTGACAGAAATTTATGATTATTTACGACTTTTATATGCTCGAATAGGAAAAGCATATTGTCCTGAACATCATGTCTTAATATCTTCGCAAACGGTTGAACAGATGATTAATAAAATATTTGAAGCGGAAGAAGATTCACGAATTATTATTTATTCGCCAATTGTTTTTGGGAAAAAAGGGACTCATGAGAAAACAATTGATTTGATTCAGAAAGAAGGATTTTCTCGAATTCGAGTTAATGGAGAGATTATTGACTTATCAGAAGATATTGATTTGGAAAAAACCAAACGACATAATATAGAAATTGTAATTGATAGAATAAAATTAAGAAGCGATATTCGCTCCCGATTGTATTCCTCGCTAGAAACTGCATTGAAATTTGGTGAAGGCAAAGTCATCGTTTCCATTAATGATGTTGAACATATTTTTAGTGAACATTTGGCTTGTCCATATTGTGACTTTTCTATTCCCAAATTAGAGCCTAGGTTATTTTCTTTTAATTCTCCATTCGGGGCTTGTAATGAATGTAAAGGGCTAGGAGTATTACAAAAAATTGATGAGAATTTATTGATTACTAACCCAGATGTTTCGATTCGTGAAGGAGCAATTAGATATTTACGTAACATCGTTGATACAGAAAATATTGAGTGGCAAGTTTTTGAAAAGATGACGAGTCATTATCATATTGATTTAGATAAACCCTATCAAGATTTAACAGATGAAGAAAAAGAAATTATACTGTTTGGTTCAAAGGAACCGATTTCTTATGAAATAACCACAAGTGGCCAAAATACACTTAGAAAATCGCAACATATTGAAGGAATTGCTAACCTTATTGAAAGAAGATATTTGCAAACGAGTTCAAACATGGCAAGAGAATACTATAATTCTTATTTAGCTGATTACGAATGTCCAGAGTGCCATGGAATGCGTTTATCAAAGGAAGCATTGAGTGTTCTTGTTGGTGATAAAAATATATACCAGTTTACTGAATTCACGGTAATTGAGGCATTGGAGTATTTAAACGATTTACAATTAAGTGAAACGGACACACAAATATCAAATTTAGTGTTAAAAGAAATTAAGCAGCGATTGCAATTTTTAATAAATGTCGGTTTGGACTATCTAACATTATCCCGTGCTAGTGCCACTTTATCTGGTGGCGAGAACCAAAGAATTCGTTTAGCGACTCAAATAGGTTCCCATTTAACAGGTATTTTGTATGTTTTAGATGAACCTTCTATTGGATTACACCAAAGAGACAATGCGAAACTAGTTGGTGCATTGAAAGAAATGCGCGATTTAGGAAATACTTTAATTGTTGTTGAGCATGATGAAGAAATTATGATGCAATCGGATTACTTGATTGATGTTGGCCCACTTGCTGGGGAATTAGGGGGAGAAATAGTTGCCGCTGGAACACCACAAGAAGTTATGAACAATGAAAAAAGTATTACTGGTCAATACTTATCGAAGAAAAAATTCATTCCTATTCCTGAAAAAAGACGTGAAGGCAATGGTAGATTTGTAAGAATCATCAATGCCCAGGAAAATAATTTAAAAAATATTGATGTTGTTATTCCAGAGGGAATGCTAACTGTTGTGACTGGTGTGAGTGGCAGTGGAAAATCGACTTTAGTAAATGAAATCTTATTGAAATTTTTGAGTCAAAAATTGTATCGTTCGAAACAAACACCAGGAAAATGTGATGATGTAATAGGATGGCGAGATTTTGAAAAAATCGTCGATATCAATCAATCACCAATAGGAAGAACACCACGCAGTAATCCAGCAACATATACAGGCGTTTTTGACCAAATTAGAGATTTGTTTGCTGAAACAATGGAAGCAAAAGTCCGTGGATATAATAAAGGAAGATTTTCTTTTAATGTAAAAGGTGGTAGATGTGAAAAATGTTGGGGTGATGGTGTTGTAAAAATCGAAATGCATTTTTTACCAGATGTTTATATTCCTTGTGAAGAATGTCATGGAACAAGATACAATCGTGAAACATTAGAAGTAAAATATAAAGGTAAATCAATAGCTGATGTATTGGCAATGACAGTAGAAGAAGCGGTTAACTTTTTTGCGAAGATTCCTAATATATATAATAAATTAGCAACTTTGAAAAATGTCGGATTGGGTTATGTGAAATTAGGTCAAAGTGCTACCACATTATCAGGTGGTGAAGCTCAAAGAGTTAAATTAGCTAGTGAACTACATAAAAAGATTACAGATAAAACGATTTATTTACTAGATGAGCCAACAACAGGACTTCATTCAGATGATGTAAAACGATTATTGGAAGTGATTAATTTTATTGTTGATGAGGGAGCTACGGTTGTGATTATCGAACATAATCTAGATGTTATTAAGAATGCTGATTATATCATTGATTTGGGTCCAGAAGGTGGATATCGCGGAGGTGAGATTGTTTTTGCTGGTTCTCCAGAAGAAATTTTGAAATGCGATAAGTCATATACGGGACAATATTTAAAAAAAGTAATGATAGAAAAATAAAGTTACTTTTATGTTAATAAAGAAGTAAATACACTTCTTTTGGAGTTGATTATGGAAAAGAAAAAAAGAAAAGAAAAAAGGGAAAAAATAGAAAAAGACTTTGAAAAATCAATGCGTGAATTAGAAAAGCAGATCGAAGATTTAAAAGAGTCTGGTTTAATTGATCCCGATAAAATTAAAGTTGTTAAAGTGCATTTACCAAACATTGATCCAAAAAAAAGAACAGTTTTATTTTTTGTTGAAATCGTTATTTCGTTTTTACTATTTTTTGGATTGAGTGGTTACATAAAGTGGATTGATTATTCAGAATTATCATATTTTCTTCTTGCTGGAGGAATATATGTTTTTGGTGAAGCAGTATTAAAAAAATCAATAGATCTATTACTGCCAAGATTTGCTGTTTATTCATTGGGAGCATTTGGTATTATTGCAGGAATTATAGCATTTACCTTAACAATTCTTTTTGCACCAGAAATAACAATAATTAGTACATTTGCAGTAATTATGTTCTATATTGCTTTTCTTGTGTTTAGAAGTTTAATCAAAGGATTGCTTGTTAACCGAATGTTTGTAAGAAAAAAGGTTTAAAGTCATGTTACTAATATTTGATTTAGATGGAACAATTCTTGATACATACCCATTGATTAGAGAAACATTCATTCAGCTATTCAAGCAATTTTTACCTGAATATAAGTATAGTGAAGCAGATTTACAAAGCTTTTTTGGACCTGGATTAATTGATACATTTACCAAAATAGGTTGTAGTGAAGAACAAAGTAAACATTTGTTCCGGGAATATCGAAAGCTAAGTGTAGAATTACAGCCAAAGTATTTGCGGATGTTTCCTGATACAATTGAGGTGCTAGAATCCTTGAGAAAAAGTGGCTATAAAATGGCGATATTCTCCAATAAAATTAATGAAGCAATCACTTCCAATTTAAGACAAATGGGAATGCTGTCATTTTTTGATTTCATTGTTGGAATTGATCAAGTAGAAAAACCAAAACCTAATCGCAGAGGAATTGATTTGATTAAGAAAACGATGGGCGTTGATGAATGTGTTTATATTGGTGACACCCAAACAGATATGCAAACAGCTGTAAATGCTGGAATTGACGGAATAGGTGTAGGATGGGCATTAACTTCTCCAGAAGATTTGCTTATTGCTGGAGCTAAATATGTTGTATTAAATATGAAAGAGATGTTGAAGATTGTGAGGGAAAATTATGTTTGATGTATTAATCATAGGCGCAGGACCAGCAGGAATGACTGCTGCCATATATGCTGCAAGAGGAAATTTAAAAGTTGGTATTATTGAACAGGGAGCTCCAGGAGGAGCGATGGTTAACACTTCAATCATTGAAAATTATCCTGGATTTAAAAAAATCGATGGAGCTTCACTATCAATGGAAATGTTTGAACAAATTAATGATTTGGGCGTTGAATATTTTGGCTACTCAGTGATTGATATTGAAAAAGTCAATGATATATTTGCAGTTGCAGTGGAGGGCTCAGAAGAAAAACTATTGGCAAAAGCCTTGATTGTAGCAACAGGAACAAAAAATAAAATCCTAGATATTCCTGGTGAAGAAACATATCGTGGAAAAGGGATATCTTGGTGTGCTATTTGTGATGGGTCTTTTTATAAGAATAAAAACGTTGCTGTGATTGGTGGTGGTAATTCCGCATTGGAAGAAGCACTATATTTGGCTGACATAGCTAGTAAAGTTTATATTATTCATCGTCGTGATGAATTTAGAGGAGCAGAAATTTTAGTTTCAAAGCTGAAAACGCGTACGAATGTTGAATTTGTACTGAATGCTATTCCTTTAGAATTTTGTGGAACGGAGCATTTAGAAAAAATCAAACTTCAAAATAAACTAACAGCAGAAGTTTTTTATGTTGCTGTGGAAGGCTGTTTTGAGTATGTTGGTCAACAACCAGCAAATCAAGCAATTACTAAACTTGGGATAATTGATGAGCGGGGATATGTTATGGTTGATAAAAACTTTGCAACATCAACAAAAGGGCTGTTTGCTTGTGGGGATATTGTTGCTAAGGAAATCAGACAAATCGCTACTGCTGTAAATGATGGGGCAATTGCAGCCTTAAATGTAATTAAGTACTGCAAGGAATAATTATGTCATTTGCATCAGAAGTGAAAAAAGAAATAAGCAACATTCAAGGCGATGATTGTTGCTTAAAAGCTGAACTATATTCAATCATTAAATACCGCTCAACAATAAAAATCTCTACTGGTAATTTTAAAATTGAAATTATCACTACAATGAATGCCATAGCACGAAGAATTGTATATTTATTTAAAAAGTTGTATTCTATTAAACTTGATATTATTCTTTTAGAAAAGAAAAAGCTTGATTATAAAAGCTTATATGTGTTGACAACAACAGAAAAAGGGCTCGATATTTTGAATGATTTGGATTTGCTAGATGAAAGTTATCGTCTGAAAGAAACTACTTCCAAACGCTTAATAGCCAAACCTTGTTGCCAATTAAGTGTCTTAAGAGGTGCTTTTATGATGAGAGGGTCCATCAATGATCCAAGTAAAAGTAATTATCATTTAGAAATTGTTGCAATGAATCAAAATGATGCTGATTTTCTTATCGGAGTAATGCTTCAAGTAGGAATCATTGCTAAGAGTATTGTTCGTAGTAAGGGGATTGTGGTGTATTTAAAAAAAGCAGAACAAATTGCTGATTTTTTACGTTTTGTTGGTGCGACAAATAGTTTATTTCGCTTTGAAGATGAACGTATCAGAAGAGATTATAGTAATTATGCCAATAGAACCATTAACTGCGATATTGCTAATGAAGAAAAGGCAATTACAACTGCTGCTAAACAGTTGAAGGATATTGCATACTTGGAAAAAAACTTTGGTTTATTAAATTTATCTGATCGTTTAACTGATGCGATATTGCTAAGAAATGCAAATCCTGATGATTCCTTATCGCAATTAAGTGAAAAGTCAGAAAGTTTGATTGGTAGATATTTTTCTAAATCAGGGTTAAGCCATTGCTTTAAGGATATAGAGCGGATGTGCCAACAAATAAAAAAAGATAAGGATGAATCCTTATCTTAACTGCGAAAAATCAAATAAATCTTTAATATCAACACCCAAAGTGGTTGCTAGTTTGTCAATGTTTTTTAATGTGATATTCTTTTCAGCTCTTTCAATATGACCAATATAAGTTCGGTGAAGGCCTGATTCATATCCAAGGGCTTCTTGTGAGTAGCCTTTTGCATTTCTTAATTGTTTGACTCGTAATCCAAAAAGGACATTTATGACGTTATCTTTCATTACTTTCACCTTCAGTGCATATATGATATAAAAAAAGAACATACCTTTCAACAGCCTAAAGATAGCAGGAGGAAAAAATGATTGAGAAAATAGGAGTAGACATATCAGAAAATTCTCGTTTTGTTGATATGATAAACGATGAAAAACATTATCGAAAAATTCTTTCCCAAACAGAAATGAATGTTTTCAAAGGCTTTTTACATGAAAAAAGAAAGTTAGAATATTTAGCGAGTCGGTTTTCTGCAAAAGAAGCACTATTTAAAGCATATAATAAAGAATTTAACTTTACCGAAGTAAGCATTTTAAATCATGAAGATGGAAGTCCATATATTGAAGCAGACTTTTTAGAAAATTATGTGGTTCATATTTCAATCTCACATGAAAAAGCATACAGTATTGCGTTTGTTATTCTTGAAAGATAAAATAATTTAAAAGTTTCTTGATAAAAGCAACTTTTTTTAGTATAATATATATAGTTAAAATATGAAGATTTATAGGTGATGAAAAATGAATAAGAAAGTTGTAGCAAAAAAATCTGTTAATTATAAAAATATCATTTTTTGGGGAGTCATTGGTTTAATTACCTTGGCCTTTATTGTTACTGTTATAGTTAGATTTATCGGCTCAAGAACAGTTAATAATTATGATTCGATAGATCATGTCATTGGCGAACAAATTTTTGATCAAAAAGAAGAGACATATATTGTTTATTTATATAGTACGGATTCTATCTATGAAGAAGCAGTAAAAGCAATGGATGACGTTATTTTTAATTATGTGACATTTCAAAAAAGAAATTCGGATGATGCAGATGTATATAAATTATATGCTGCTGATTTAGCAAATCCAGAAAATGCAAAAGTAGTTGTTTTTGAATCAGAAACGAATATGCTAGTGACAGATACATTCTCTAGTTTAAAAGTTAGTGATAAGTCAATACCTGTTATTATTGTGATTAATAACGATTCTGTTATTTCATATGATATAACAGAAAACGACATTAGTGATTATTTACAAACTATAATTGAAGAAAACAAATAGAAAAAGGGAAGGGGATAA
>Ga0172377_10003197_pt1 | contig 16801 bp, 15 predicted proteins | sample Pumphouse3metaG_FD_119749 | JGI IMG/M metagenome (GOLD analysis project Ga0172377, IMG submission 119749) | Leachate microbial communities from a municipal landfill in Southern Ontario, Canada - Pumphouse #3 metaG | ecosystem: Engineered > Solid waste > Landfill > Unclassified | place: Canada...
GCAAAAAAAGTTGAAGAAGCCTTTCGTTTTATCTTTGGCTAACTAAAATGAATATTTAATGCGCAACTATAAATGAGAACTAATCACGAAATAGCAATTATTGATCCTAACACATTATCGTGTATCGGATTAAAATCTATATTAGAAAATATTATTCCTCATGCTACCATACGAACCTTTCATAGTTTCGGAGATTTCATAGATGACACACCTGATATGTACTTCCACTATTTCGTGTCTGCATCTATCTATTTAGCTCATAACTTTTTCTTTAATTCAAGGAATGAAAAAACAATAGTTTTAGGTAATGATAATCAGCAAGTATTACTTTCCACAGCTCAAACTTTAGTTGTAAATCAACCAGAAGAGAAATTAGTAAAAGACATTCTGAAATTACATCATCACGGACACCCACATAAACATCTTCATAAAAAAGTTCCAGAGACTGAACTTACCCCACGTGAAATTGAAGTCTTAATCCTTATGGTTAAAGGCAATATAAACAAGGAAATTGCAGATAAACTAAACATTAGCCCTACTACGGTTATTACTCACAGAAAAAACATAACCGATAAGTTAGGTATAAAGTCTGTTTCTGCACTAACTATTTATGCTGTTATGAATGGATATATAGAACCTAATCGCATTTAACTACGCATAAATCCTCATAAATGAGGATAGGATATCATTCTTTTTATTGTGTACTTTGCACTTACAATAGTTCACATAATTCTAGAAACTAATTAAATGAATAAAAGACATTTCTTATTTATTGCAGTATTATGCTTATGCTCATATATCGGAGCACAAACTAAAGATTCAATTCAAACAATTAACATTGATGAGGTTGTTATCATATCAAGCCCTAAGGAACACACTAAGTTAAGAGAACAACCTGTGTCATCTACTCAATTGTCCAAGAACAAGTTACGGGCACTTCAAATCCATAATCTAAAAGATATTTCAGGTATAGCTCCTAATATTTTTATTCCAAATTATGGTTCAAAGCTAACTTCAGCAATTTATATTAGAGGTATTGGATCACGTATCAATACCCCATCAGTTGGATTATATGTTGATAATGTACCCTTCTTAAATCAATCTTCATTCGACTTTAATTATGCTGATATCGAACGTGTTGATATTTTACGTGGACCACAAAGTACTTTATATGGAAGAAATACGATGGGTGGACTAATTAAAGTGCACACAAAATCACCATTTAGTTATCAAGGAACAGACTTCCAAATAGGTGCTGGAACTTATAATAGATACAATACTTCTGTAAAACACTATCATAGAATATCTAATCAGTTTGCATTTTCCACAGGTGTTTTTTATGAACACGAAGGAGGATTCTTTAAGAATAAAGAGTTAAATGATAAACGTATAGACAAACTTGATGCGGGAGGTGGCCGATTTAGAGGTATATATATGCCCCATGAAAATCTAAAATTCGACTTGTCTATGGGATATGAATACAGTGATCAAGGTGGATATCCTTACGGAGAATATAACAAAGAAGACAAGACTTACTTTCAACCCGCATACAATGAAAAAAGTAGTTATAGAAGAGGTCTTTTTAATGCGGGACTAAACATAGAATACCAGGCAAAAAACTTTGTTTTAAGTGCAGTTACAGGTTATCAAAATCTAAAAGACAGAATGTGTTTAGATCAAGATTTCACAAAAGATAATATTTTCACTTTAGAACAAAAACAAAAATTAAATACTATTTCTGAGGAAATAATATTCAAATCTAAAGCAGGAAGAAAATGGGAATGGACTTCAGGTGTTTTTGGATTTTATCAGTGGTTAAACACTAAAGGTCCAGTAACATTTTATGAAAAAGGAGTAAAAGATGTATTAGAACACAATATCAACTCTAACCTTCCTTCTGTAGGTCCAATGAGCATGAGTATGAATTTTAAAGATAAAAATCTACTCGTAGATGGAGCTTTTGATACTCCCATATTAAGCGCTGCTATTTTTCATCAATCAACAATTAACGATCTATTCATTCCTGGACTTTCATTTACAGCTGGATTGCGTTTAGATTACGAAAAAAACAAAGTGAAATATAATTCGAATAGTAAAACCAATTACCTATTCACCATCAAGGCACCTATGATGCCAATGGTACTCGATCAATCCATAAACCCAACACTAAAAGGCAATTTAAGCAACGACTACACGCAACTACTTCCAAAGTTCGCATTACAATATGATTTTGGAGGGAATAATGTTTATGCTACAATTTCTAAAGGATATCGGTCAGGTGGTTACAATGTCCAAATGTTTAATGGTTTAATACAAACTGCCATGAAAAACGATATGATGTCTAGTGTAGGTGAAGGTTCTATTGCTAAGTTAGAAGAAATGAAAGAATCTGGAATGATACCTCCTATGATTTCAGATAAATTAGATGGCATTATAGAAACCATTAAAAACAGCACTCAGCCTGAAAAAATACACATTGAAGAGGCTACAAAGTTTAAACCTGAATACTCTTGGAACTATGAAGTAGGTACTCATCTTAGCTTATTTAGCAATCAGCTAGATCTAGATTTATCAACCTACTTAATGAATACTCGAGATCAGCAACTCTCTAAATTTGAGAAAAATGGTTTAGGTCGTATTACGGAGAATGCTGGAAAAAGTAGAAGTTATGGAGCTGAGGCAGCACTTAGAGCTAAACTCACTCAATCACTACATCTTAATGCTTCGTATGGATATACACATGCTACATTTACCAACTACTCCACTATTAATAACCAAAATGAAGAAGTTGACTACAAGGGTAATAGAGTTCCTTTCGCTCCTACCCATACATTTTCCATTGGAGCTAACTATTTATGGAATCTACCTACTCGTAACTGGTTAGATTATATACAATTTGATGCTCAATACAATGGAGCAGGACGTATCTATTGGACCGAAAAAAATGATCTTAGCCAATCCGTATATGGTACATTAAATGGTAGAATAAGCTTTGGGAAAGGAAGAGCTCAAGCCGATTTATGGGTGAAAAATGCCTTAAATAAAGATTATAGTACATTTTATTTTGAATCGGCTGGTACCGGATCTATGAAAGGATTTATGCAAAAAGGAAGACCTGTTCATCTTGGTATTAACCTTAGATGTCAGTTCTAATTATAATATACAATTTTTATTAGTGTACAATTAAGAATTAGTAAAATATAGGATCACAACCTATAGATGATTAACAAAAGCGGCAACTTCATTATTTATAATAATCGAAGTTGCCGCTTTCCTTATATATCATATATAAAACACAAACTAATAGCCTATTTATGATTTATGTTCATAATCAATAGCTTTCCCTACTAAGATATATCATCAATATTATATGGAGTTTCCTGATATACAAAATAGTTTAACCAATTTGTAAACAAGAGATTACCATGACTTCTCCAACGTACAATGGGAGGATTAGCTGGATTATCATCTTGATAATAGTTTTCTGGAACCTCTACAGATAGACCTTTTGCTATATCTCTTTTATACTCAGTATCTAATGTGTTAGGTGAATATTCAGAATGTCCTGTAACATAAAACTCTCTCCCATTTCTTGCAGACATTAAGTAAACTCCAGCTTCCTGCGACTCACTTAAAATAGTAACTTCAGATGACTTCATTACATCTTCTCTTCTAGTCTCTGTATAGCGACTATGAGGTGCATAAAAACAATCATCAAACCCCCTAAATATAGGATGAAGTGGATCAAGTGGTCTATGTTTATATACACCTGATATTTTTTTCTCCAAAGGGTGCTTAGGAATACCATAATGATGATACAAACCTGCCTGAGCTGCCCAACAAATGTAAAAAGTAGACATTACATGAGTTCTTGTCCAAGAGAAAATCTCCTGAAGTTCTTCCCAATAAGTAACCTCTTCAAAATTCAATTTTTCAACTGGGGCACCAGTGATAATCATTCCATCAAACTTCTGATTTTTAAGCACTTCAAAATCAGAATAAAAAGCTTGCATATGCTCAATTGGAGTGTTTTTGGGCGTATGACTGCTTATTTTCATAAAATATAGTTCAATTTGAAGTGGAGAGTTAGCCAATAAACGAATCAAATCTGTTTCAGTTGTAATCTTCAAAGGCATTAGATTTAAGATAACTAGTCGTAAAGGACGAATATCTTGTTGAGTTGCCCTAGAGTCATCAATAACAAATATATTTTCCTTTTTTAATAAGTCTATTGCGGGTAATTTATCAGGCAGTGTTAATGGCATAAATACTTCTTTTTATAATTTATATATCCTAGCAAAATATAACTATAGCATCCTATTAAACAAATATAATTTAATAAAAGAATAGATGATAAAAACTAGTTTGAAAAAGTACTTTTTTTGAGGTTACTTAAATATTCAGGATGAAATTAAACTAATTTAATACACAAAATATCTTTAAGTCCGAAATAAAAGCCTTATTTTTGTTCAAACTAAGATAAATACTAATAACTTAAAAATTAAGAACAATGGCTTACGTAATTAATGACGATTGTATTGCATGTGGATCATGTATTGATGAATGCCCAGTAGAGGCAATTTCTGAAGGTGATATCTATGTTATTGATCCTGATTTATGTACAGATTGTGGCACTTGTGCAGACATTTGTCCTTCTGAAGCAATTCATCCAGAAGACTAATATTATAGTCGAAGTCAAAAGACATTAAAAAGGCTACTTGTGCAAGTAGCCTTTTTTAATATTACAATTTTTCTCGTCCTAAAATCATTACTTGTTCACTTGAAACTTAGCAATTCCATCCTTCAAGAATTCTACAGTTTGCTTAGCTGCAGCAAGTCCCGCATTAATATTTGCTTCAGCGGTTTGTGCTCCCATTTTTTTAGGTGTTTCAAAGTAACGTCCCTCTTCAGCAAATAGTTTAGTAAACATTTCCGATGTACTGGGTTTAATATCAGTATAGAACTTTAGATCTTTACGTTTTCCTAACAAATCAATTAAACCCTCTTCATCTATAATTTCTTTTCTTGCTGTATTAATAAGAACTCCTTTTTCTGGCATTCTATTTACCAAGTCGGCATTTATCGATTTTCCTGTTTCTGGAGTGAAAGGTAAGTGCAATGAAATAAAGTTACAAGTACTATATAAATCTTCAACAGAATTAACCATAGTTACCCCCTCTTTTTTCATTTCTTCACCATTAGCAAAAGGGTCAAAAGCATAAATATCCATTTCAAAGCCTCTAGCTATGCGAACTACATTTCGTCCCACATGACCACAAGCATGAATACCTATTTTCTTTCCTTTCAGCTCGCCTCCAGCTGTTCCATTATAATTATTTCGAGCTGCCATAATTAACATACCAAAAACAAGTTCTGCTACTGCATTTGAATTCTGTCCAGGTGTATTCATCACACAAACCCCTTTATCAGAAGCTTCTGATAAATCCACATTATCATAACCAGCACCCGCACGAACTACAAGCTTTAGCTCTTTAGCAGCATTTAACACTTCTTTATCTACAATATCACTACGAATAATTATAGCGTTTGCATCTTTTACAGCATCTAACAATTCAGTTTTAGCAGAATATTTTTCTAATAATGCTACTTCGAAATTAGCCTCTTGAAGCTCTTTTTTTATCCCTTCTACTGCTACTTTAGCAAAAGGTTTTTCTGTTGCTATCAATACTTTCATCTCTTCTATTATATTAAAATTTAAATCACTATTTTACTCCTACACTAACATTCTCATATAAAAGACGTAGTATTAGAAAATAGCATATACTCATTCTTTACCTTAGTGAGATTGTTCAAACTCTTTCATACAATTCACCAAGCACTGTACACCTTCTAAAGGCATAGCATTATAACAAGATGCACGGAAACCACCTACTGAGCGATGTCCCTTTATACCTACTAATCCTTTTTGAGTTGCGAACTCTAAAAAATCTTTCTCTAGCTCTTTATACTCTGGAGCCATAACAAAGCAAATATTCATACGAGAACGATCTTCGGTATGTGTAGTACCTGTAAATAGTTTATTTCTATCTATTTCAGTATAAAGAAGTTCAGCACGTTGTTTTGCTCTTTTTTGCATTTCCTCTACTCCTCCCTGAGCTTTTAACCAACGCAAAGTCATTAATGAAGAATAAACAGGTAATACGGGAGGAGTATTAAACATAGAATTCTTTTTTACATGCGTTTGATAATTCAACATAGTTGGAATTTCTCTGTTTACTTTTCCTAACGCCTCATTTTTAACGATTACAAAAGTAACTCCAGAAGGACCTAAATTTTTTTGAGCTCCACCATAAATACAATTGTATTTCGATACATCAATAGGTCTTGAAAAAATATCAGAAGACATATCGGCAATCAAGGGAACATTTACATCTAAGTCTTCTAATAGTTCTGTTCCATAAATAGTATTATTAGTCGTAATATGAAGATAATCGACATCAGATGGAACCTTAAAATTCTTTGGTATATAGGTATAATTGTCAGACTCAGAAGAAGCAACTTCTATAACATCTCCAAAAAGCTTCGCTTCTTTCATTGCTTTTTTAGCCCATGAACCTGTATTTAAATAAGCTGCTTTTTTATTCAAAAAATTATATGGAACCATGCAAAATTGTAAGCTTGCCCCTCCCCCTAAGAAAAGCACCGAGTACCCTTCAGGTACGTTTAATAATTCTTTGAATAAGGCTGATGCTTCCTCAATAATGGGAAGAAACTCCTTCGAACGGTGACTGATCTCTAAAATAGATAGTCCTATGCCATCAATATCTAAAACAGCATCGGCTGTTTGTTTTATAACCTCCTCTGGAAGTATTGATGGACCAGCATTAAAATTGTGCTTTTTCATTTGAGTTTAATTTTTATGTATGTGTCTAAAAAAGATTTTATTATCTATTTTTATATTTTTGCAAAATTACAACTATTTTCGCATACAGCAAACCTTTCAATATAATTTCAACAGCTTTTTTAATTATTTGCTTTCTTTTTATTATAAAGATTAGATATGCAACAACTTTTTGACAATAAATTTCTTGTTATAAATTATTTTTAATTATTTAGCTTCTTCAATTATTGTTTTAGTTCCCTTTATCTTTTCATTTTGAACTAAATGCAATAACTCATTTACTTTATTTCTACGAACAGCAACAAAAGTGCAATAATCCTGTAAATCAATTACTCCTAATTCATCTCGCTTCAATTGCCCTTGCTTATATAAAAAACCGGCTATATCTCCTTTGCTTATGTTGTTTTTGCTTCCTCGTCCTATATATAATGTCACCCAACCTGGCGTACGATGAATAACTTCATCATTTTTTATACTATAAGGAGTAAAATCCTCAGTTATAAATTCAGGTATCGACTCTCTTTCATTTAATATCATATAAACATCTCCTTTACCTTCCCATCGAGCTGTACGCCCATTTCTATGAATAAATGTATCCCTATCTAAAGGTAAATGATAATGTATAATATGTTGTACATCAGAAATATCTAATCCTCTAGAAGCTAAATCAGTAGCTATTAAAATTAAAGAACTACCGTTTCTAAATTTAGCTAGAGAACGCTCACGAATCAATTGTTCTTGCCCCCCATGATATGCCACATTTATAACGTTTCTTTTATCTAATAACTCACTTACACGCTCTACCGATTCACGATGATTACAAAAAACAATAGAAGAACCATCTGATAAGCTACCTAATAGATTATATAAGGTGTCTATTTTGTCTATTTCCTCTGAGTAAATCAAATTATATTTTAAGCGAGTACTGCTACTCTTAGAAGGCACGAAATCTAGAACGATAGGATTTATTATACCCGTAAAAGAGGGTATACTATCCATACGAGTTGCAGATAAGAGTATTCGCTTTGTTAGATTATTTAATTGAACAATAATCCGTTCCATTTCATCTTGAAACCCTAACTCTAATGCTTTATCAAACTCATCAATAATTAACGTTTCAATCGTATTTGGATTAAAAGAATCACGAGAAAGATGATCTAAGATTCTACCTGGCGTCCCTATAAGAACCTCTGGCTTTCTATTTTGTATGGAACTGACTTCTATATCTACAGCATGCCCTCCATAACAACTAGCAATTTTCCATTCAGACTGCATCTGATTAAAAACACCCTCAACCTGTAACGCCAACTCACGGGTAGGCACTACAATTAATACTTGTACCTCTCCTTTGTTCTTCAATATAGATAATAAAGGAAGTAGATAGGCTAATGTTTTTCCTGATCCTGTAGGTGAATGAAGTATTAGGTCTTTAAAATTAATGCCTAAAGAAAGTACCTTTTGTTGCATTTCATTTAAAGAATCAATGCCTAATTGTTTTAATATTGTTTTCATCTCTCTTTTATTGTTCAATTATTATAACACAAAACGGTAGATGACCTGCACCTACCGTTTTATATATTCTATTTTAATAACTTATTATTCTCCGAAATCGTCAAATAACAAGTTCTCACGGGGTACACCTAAATCATACAACATTTTTTCAACCGCTTTACTCATAGGACCAGGCCCACACATGTAGTATTCAATTTCTTCTGGCTCTTCATGATTTTTCAAGTAACGATCATAAATCACAGAGTGAATAAATCCAGTGTCTCCAGTCCAATTATCCTCGGGTAGAGGCGAACTTAATGCTATATGAAATGAGAAATTTGGAAATTCTTTTTCCAATGCTCTAAAATCTTCCTCATAGAAAATTTCTCGCTTAGAACGTGCTCCATACCAATAAGAGATCTTACGATCTGTTATTTTTAGAGTTTTCAATAAGTGTAAAAGATGTGCACGTAATGGAGCCATACCTGCACCACCACCAATATACAACATCTCATTCTTTGAATCTAAAATAGGATGGAAATCTCCATAAGGTCCACTCATTCTTACTTTGTCACCTGGTTTTAAGTTGAAAATATAAGAAGAAGCAATACCTGGATTAACCTTCATAAATCCACCATTTTTACGATCAAAAGGAGGAGTTGCTATACGCACATTCAAAGTTATAACGTCACCTTCTGCAGGATAGTTTGCCATAGAATAAGCACGTATCGTGGGCTCATCGTTTACACAGGTTAAATCCCACATGTTAAACTGATCCCAATCTGCATGGTATTTTTTATCTACATCAAACTCTTTATAGTCAATTTTAAACTCGGGAATATCTATCTGAGCATAACTACCCGGAACAAAGTCCATATGCTCTCCTTCGGGCAACTTAACTATAAACTCCTTAATGTAAGTAGAAACATTTTTATTAGAAAGCACTTCGCAATCCCATTTCTTAACACCCAATATTGACTCATCAATTTGGATATTCATATCTTCTTTTACACGCACTTGACAACTCAAGCGCCAATTATCATTTTGTTCTTTACGTGTAAAGTGTACTTTCTCTGTAGGAAGTATTTCTCCCCCTCCATCCAATACCTGACAAGTACATTGGGCACACGTACCTTTTCCTCCACAGGCAGAAGATAAAAAGATTTGATTAGCTGCCATGGTTGAAAGTAAACTACTCCCTGGTTCAGCTATTACCTCCTTCTTTCCGTTAATGGTGATCTTCACTTCACCTGAAGGAGATAAGAATTTTTTTGATACAAGGAGCACAATCACAAGCAATAAAATAATGCCTAAGAACACCCCTATACTCGTTAATATTAAAGAAGTCATTATATTATTCTTTTTTCAATTTTATATACTTAATCCAGAAAAACACATAAAGGCCATAGCCATTAATCCTACTACTATAAAAGTAATACCTAATCCTCTTAATGGAGCTGGCACATTAGAATAAGCCATTTTTTCGCGTATTGCAGCTAAACCCACAATAGCTAAAATCCACCCTATTCCTGAACCAAGTGCATAAGTTGTAGCTTCACCTACATTCACAAATTGTTTTTGCTGCATAAATAATGAACCACCCATAATAGCACAGTTTACAGCAATTAAAGGTAAAAATATACCCAATGAATTGTAAAGACTGGGAGTATATCGTTCAACAATCATTTCCACTAGTTGCACAATAGCCGCAATTACAGCAATGAAAAGAATGAAGCTTAAAAAGCTTAAATCAACCCCTTTAACTAATGCATCAGCTTTTAGCACATAATTTTCTAACAGATAATTAATAGGTAAAGTTACTACCAACACAAAGGTAACAGCAATACCTAACCCCATAGCTGTTTTAACATTTTTCGATACTGCAAGGTATGAGCACATACCCAAGAAGTATGCGAATATCATATTTTCGACAAAAATCGATCTTACAAATAAACTTAAATATTCCATAGTTTTTTGAATTTAGAAGTAAAGTAATCAAGAGTTATAGAAACACTTAACTTTCTACTGTCTTATTATACTTAATCTTCTTCTTGTAATTCTTTATGTTTATTACGCTCATACCATATAATACAAGCACAAAGGATTAAAGCCATTGGAGGCATTACCATTAATCCATTGTTTATATAACCTAACTCATAAACAGATTCAGGAATAACACGGAATCCAAAAAGAGTTCCCGATCCTAATAATTCACGGAAGAATCCCACAATTAAAAGAATTTTAGCATAACCTAAACCATTACCTACACCATCTAAAAATGACTCCCAAGGACCATTAGCCATAGCAAAAGCCTCTAAACGTCCCATCAAAATACAGTTGGTAATAATTAATCCAACATACACGGAAAGTTGAACACTTACATCGTAAGCAAAAGCTTTTAATATTTCACTAACAATAGTTACTAAAGCAGCAACTACCACTAATTGTACAATAATTCTAATTCGATTGGGTATTGTTTTACGAAGTAATGATATTATTACATTAGCAAAAGCAACAATTACCGTTACTGACAACCCCATAACCACAGCAGGCTCTAACTTTGCTGTAACAGCTAAAGCAGAACAAATACCCAGAACTTGCACAGTTACTGGATTATCCAAGGTTAATGGAGCAGTAAGTATATTTTTATTCTTTCTTGAAAATAATTGACTCATCTTTCTATTCTATTTTGCTGTTAAAAAATCATGATACTGACCTAAGCATTTTTTCAACATGGCATCTACCCCATTTGATGTAATTGTACCTCCAGTTATTCCATCTACTTGATAAGTAGTATCCGAAACACGTCCAGCCTTAACTACACTCAAACCAATCTCATTCTCTTTCATTAGCAATTTGCCAATAAATTGTTCTTGAAAGTGAGGATCTGCTATTTCAGCACCTAATCCAGGAGTTTCACTCTCATGAGAGAAATAAACTCCATACACTGTATCTTTATCTTCATCTAAAGCTACATATCCCCAAAGAGCTCCCCATAATCCAGCACCATAAAGTGGTAAAACATACTTTGTTTGACCATCAATGTCACATACATATAAAGGTAATTCACGCTCTTCTAAAGACTTTGCTAACTCTTTTTTAACATCCACATCAAATCCTCCTTCATCAGCAATAACATTACCTGTTGAATTCATTATTTGATCTTGTTTTACTTTTTCATGAAATAAAGCTCCTGCTTCTTCGTCATTTTCAGCTTGAATATTTAAAGCAGTTAATATTTGCTTCATTTTATCTAGCTGTTCATTTTTCTCTTGACGATCTTTTAATGTAGCAGAAGTAAAAGCCAAAATAAACGCAACGATAATAACCATTACCGAAGCATAAATGATGGTATAACTGTTACTATTAGTATCTATCTTCATTTTCTTTCGGTTTTAATTCTTGTTTGTATTAACAGTTGCACGTTTTAATCGGCGGTTAATATTACTTTGTACCACATAATAATCAATTAATGGTGCAAAAATATTCATTAAGAGAATAGCTAACATCATACCTTCTGGATAACCTGGGTTTAATACGCGAATGACTATAGCCATTACTCCTATTAAAAATCCAAACAGATATTTTCCAGATTCAGTTCGTGCAGAAGTTACAGGGTCAGTCGCCATAAACACAGCTCCAAAAGCAAATCCTCCAAGTACTAAGTGCTCATACCAAGGCATATTTGCCATAGCAGTATCAGGACCTACAGTATTAAACACCCATCCCATAAATGCACCACCAACAAAAACAGAAAACATAATTTTCCAACTTGCAATTCCTGTAAAAATTAAGAGAATAGCACCTAAAGCAATGGCTATAATACTAGTTTCTGCTATTGATCCGGGAATTAGTCCAGTAACCATATCCCATGAAAATGGTGCGAAACCCATTGCATCTGTTGCCACAGATGCTTCTCCTAATGCAGTTGCAGCTGTTACTCCGTCAGGAATGGTTTTACCTAAACCTAAAATAGATTGAGAAGCTACCCATACCTCATCTCCAGACATTTTTGTTGGATAAGAGAAAAACAGAAATGCACGTGTTACCAAAGCAACATTGAAAACATTCATACCTGTTCCACCGAATATTTCTTTAGCGAAAATCACAGCAAATGCAGTCGCTATGGCTAATATCCATAGAGGACAATCAACAGGTACAATCATAGGAATTAAAATTCCTGAAACTAAAAAACCTTCATGGATTTCATCATTCTTCCATTGAGCAATAGCAAACTCAATACCTAATCCTACAACATAGGAAACAATTACTTTAGGCAATACAGCTAAAAAACCATAACCAAACAGTTGCCAAAAAGAACCATCAAGTCCTACTGCTTTATAATGTTGAAAACCTACATTATACATACCAAACAATAAAGCTGGCACTAAAGCAAGAACAACAACAGACATTATGCGTTTACTATCTATTGCATCGTGGATATGCGTTCCCGATTTCGCAGTGGCATTTGGAACTAGCAGAAAAGTGCTGAATCCATCAAATACCGAATGAAATGCGCGAAGCTTTCCACCCTCTTCAAAGTGAGGTCTTATCTTATCGAGATAATTTTTTAACGCTTTCATTTATATCTTTTATCAAATTTAATTATTTAACACATTTCTTTACGTAAACGGTCTAACCCTTCGCGAACTATTTTTTGAAGTTCCATCTTTGATGAACATACAAATTCACATAGAGAAAAATCTTCTGGAGCAACTTCATAAATTCCTAATTGTTCCATTCTATCTATATCGTTCGCAATAATTGACTTAATCAAAAACTCAGGCAGAATATCCATTGGAAATACTTTATCATACTCATTAGACATAATCATGTTTCTATGTCCACCTTTTACACGAGCATCAAAAGTGTATTTTTTCTTTGGTAATAACCAAGTTAAATAAGAACGATTCACACTGAATTGCTTTAATCGAGGCATTGCCCAACCAAACAACTCATTCACATCATCTCCTTCCGGAATAACTGTTACTTGTGTATGCATTGCCCCTAAGAAACTATCTTTCTCAATTTTACGTCCTGTAAGCACATTACCACTAATGTAACGAAGACTTTTTGTAGTGTCTTTTACATTGGTCTCAAAAAGATCTGTTAGTTGAGATCCTACTATAACCTTAGCATAACTAGGAGATTTTACTTCAGAACCTGTAATAGCAATAGTTCTAGTAAAATCAACTTTCCCTGTTTTAAACAAACGGGCAATAAATAGAACAGCTTCTGGATCAATAGTCCAAACTACTTCTCCAGCATTTATTGGAGATACATGGTGAATATGAACCCCTACATTACCAGCAGGATGTGGTCCATCAAATGCTGTTACAGTAACATTCTTAGCCTCTATTAAAGCTTTTGATTTGCTTTTTACAGAAATACCTAAATGGACCTTAGTGATTTTAGCTAACACATCTAATCCATACTGAAAATTTTCTTCTTGTCCTAAAAGTGCATATTCAAAACTGCGAGCTAAAGGATTACTGTCAAAAGCAGAAATGAAGATGGCTTTAGGTTTAGCCTTTGGATTAGCCACTACATCGTAAGGACGCTCTTTTAAAAAAGCAAAAAGTCCTGATGCTAACATCGTTTGAATAACATCTTCCCTTGAAAGGTCGGATAATTTCTTTACTCCAAAATCCACATATTGTTGCTCTTTGTCCGCTTCTACAATAATATTTAGAATTTTACGACGAGCTCCACGTTGGACTTGTTTTACAACTCCACTTACGGGCGAAACGAATTTTATTTCGGGGTTGTTTCTGTCAAACAACAAAGGTGTCCCCGCTTTGACCACCTCTTGCTCTTTCACTGCTACTTTAGGAAATATGCCAATATAGTCGTCTGGAATCAATGAATACAATTTGGGTTTATCCACTGATATCAACTCCTCTCTTGCTTTTCCCTCAATAGAAATGTCAAGGCCTTTACGTAACTTTATTACATTTGCCATGTTATCTAGTAGTTAATTAAAATAATCCATTCAATTTGTTCGCAAAAATAACAATTATTATCCGATTTCAACATAAAAAAAGTATTTAATACGGATTTATTTCCCTAATCTATATTTAGATCATGATAAGCCTATAATTATTACTTGAGGTTCTAGCTATTTTCAACGAAACCCGCTTTACACAAGAGTTTGACTTTTCTTAATATCATTACTACTTTAATCAAAGGATTCTGTTTTAATAAAACGATAAAGTCTAGATTTAATACTTCTTTTTTCACCTGCTTTTATAAAAAAATAAAGCAAAACAAGCGAATACTGATAAAGACTAAATAACGATATCCACCCTGTTTACTCATCTTATCTATTTGACTAGGACACATGGTGTGTTTGCCTAGGGCATATAGATCATTTGTCCTAGACATAATAGAACCACATTTTCTCCTTTCTTTATATAATAAAATAAGGCTAACCTCCTTTATTATTTATTTTTAAAAGAGAATTAACCTTACTTATATATTAACCAACAAATTTATTATTTAATTACTAATCCCTTTAAATAATAAATCATCACTTTCATAAAATCAATCTTGTGTAAGTCTTCTATAACGGACACGTTTAGGACCCTCGTCACCTAATCGCTTTATTTTATTCTCCTCATATTCAGAGTAAGAACCCTCAAAATAAAAGACTTCAGAATTACCTTCGAAAGCTAGTATATGTGTACAAACACGATCAAGGAACCAACGATCGTGAGAAATAATCACAGCACATCCCGCAAAACTATCTAATCCTTCTTCTAACGCACGTAAAGTATTTACGTCAATATCATTGGTTGGCTCATCTAATAATAATACGTTACCTTGTTCTTTTAGTGCCATAGCAAGATGTAATCGATTACGTTCCCCACCAGATAACACACCACAAAGTTTTTGTTGATCAGACCCAGAGAAATTAAAACGAGAAAGGTAAGCTCTAGAATTTATTTCACGCCCTTCTAAATTTAACACTTCATTTCCTTGTGACACAACATCATATACGGTCTTTTCAGGATCAATATCTCTATGTTGTTGATCTACATAAGCTATTTCAACAGTCTCTCCCACTTCAAACTCACCAGCATCTACTTGCTCTAATCCCATAATTAAACGAAAGAGAGTCGTTTTACCTGCACCATTAGGACCAATAACCCCCACAATGCCATTAGGTGGTAATGTGAAATTCAAATCATCAAAAAGCAATTTATTACCATATGCTTTTGCTACATTTTTAGCTTCAATTACTTTATTACCTAAACGGGGACCATTAGGAATAAAAATCTCTAGCTTGGCTTCCCGCTCTTTCACATCTTCATTCAACAACTTATCATAAGAGTTTAAACGAGCTTTTCCTTTTGCTTGACGCGCTTTAGGTGCCATACGAATCCACTCTAACTCTCGTTCTAATGTCTTTCGTCTTCTACTTGCTGTTTTTTCCTCCATCTCCATTCGTTTAGACTTCTGTTCTAACCAGCTAGTATAATTTCCTTTCCAAGGAATTCCTTCTCCTCTATCAAGCTCTAAAATCCAACCTGCTACATGATCTAAGAAATAACGATCATGAGTTACAGCAATTACAGTTCCTTCATATTGTTGTAAATGTTGTTCTAGCCAATCGATAGACTCAGCATCTAAATGGTTGGTTGGCTCATCTAATAATAAGATATCGGGTTTTTGAAGTAATAATCTACATAGAGCTACACGACGACGTTCTCCTCCTGACAATTCTTTTATAGGTTGTTCCTCTGGTGGACAGCGAAGAGCATCCATAGCACGCTCCAATTTACTATCCAAATTCCAAGCATCTGTAGAATCAATCATATCCTGCAATACAGCTTGACGAGCAAAGAGTTTTTCCATTTTCTCTGCATCTTCATAATATTCAGGTAATGCAAACTTCTGATTAATCTCTTCGTATTCATTTAAGGTATCAACAGTAGATTGAACCCCTTCCATTACAACCTCTTTTACGGTTTTATTTTCATCTAATTGTGGTTCTTGTTCTAAATAACCCACACTATACCCTGGAGAGATTACAACTTCACCATCGTAAGATTCTTCTACACCTGCTATAATTTTAAGTAATGTAGATTTTCCCGATCCATTTAATCCTATGATACCTATTTTGGCACCATAGAAAAAAGAAAGATAAATATCTTTCAGAACTGTTTTCTGAGGAGGAAAAGTTTTACTTACCCCCACCATTGAAAAAATAACTTTCTTATCGTCTGACATACCTTTTTATTCTTATTTTAAATTGATTTCTGGACAAACATAAGAAAAAGTCTGAAATAATTTGGTCTTTAAATAAAATATCATACCTTTGCAATCGCTTAACAGCAATAAAGAAGGCTGATTCGTTAGCTCAGTTGGTAGAGCACAACACTTTTAATGTTGGGGTCCTGGGTTCGAGTCCCAGACGGATCACAAAAAAAGCAATCCCTTTTTGAC
>Ga0172377_10003199_pt1 | contig 16784 bp, 29 predicted proteins | sample Pumphouse3metaG_FD_119749 | JGI IMG/M metagenome (GOLD analysis project Ga0172377, IMG submission 119749) | Leachate microbial communities from a municipal landfill in Southern Ontario, Canada - Pumphouse #3 metaG | ecosystem: Engineered > Solid waste > Landfill > Unclassified | place: Canada...
GCATCAAATCTTAAATTTTGATTTTCTTTTAATTTTGTTAAAGGAATTGTATCATATATGGGTTTTATGTCTGCGTCATTAGACTTTAAATCCCCTGAATAAACTGTACAAGGCCCTGTTTTTTCTAAACTTAAAGTTACTTTTTTACCTGTGGTGTTCTCTGGTGTTGACAACGGACATAATGCCAATCTATTTGCAAGCATCTCGTCAACAACAACAGAATCATTCTCATAAAAATCAACTTCATCAATTGCATAAACTGACAAGCAATAACCTATCTTTCTTCTTAAAACATTAAGATTAGTAATATCTATATCTTCTATTAAGAATCTATGTGTTTTATCATCTTTATCTAGATAAGTTATTTTTGTTGACATTTTATCCCCTTTAATTCTTCTTTCTAAACTTTTCTTGTTTTCTACAACCGTCGTGTGGAACTGGCGTTGTGTTACTTATACTTAAAATATTAAGTCCTGCTCTTGTAAGTGTTTTTAATGACGATTCTGCGCCTTGTCCTGGGTTATAGTATAAATTTCCGCCAGGTGCTCTAATTTTTACATGAACATTTTTTATTCCTCTTTCATTTGCTTTATCAGCAATTGTTTGAGCAATTTTTGTTGCAATATACGGAGAGCCTTCTTTATGTTGTGCTTTAGTCATTTGACCACCAGAACATTTAGCTATTACTTCTGCACCAGTTTCATCAGTTAATACAATTATTGTATTATTTCTAGATGCAAAAATATTAACAATTCCGGTTTTTCCTGGAGCTGCCATTTATTCTTCACTCTCCTTTTTTGTTTCTGTTTCTTTTAAAGCAGGTTTTCCTTTTTGTTCAAGTGATTTATCAATTACTGCTTTTATTTTTGTGTCTTTATAAGCAATTGAATCATTAGCATAAACGATTGAACCAGGAGCTGTTCTTTTAACTCCATTAACAATGATATGTCCGTGAACAATTAATTGTCTTGCTTGATTAGGAGTTAAAGCTAAACCTCTTCTAAACACTTGTGTTTGTAATCTTCTTTCTAATAAATCTGAAGCTTGTAATTTTAAAACATCATCAATTGTGTGATCTTTTGTAAATATTCCAATTTTTTGTAATCTGCCTAAAATCTCTGCATGTCTTTTTTCGTAATTATCAACATTACCAGCTAAAAGACTTCTTGCTAATTTTCTATAGTTTCTTACAACAGATTCTGCTTTCCAAATTTCTTTTTTAACTTTTAAACCATATTCCTTTGTAAGTTTATCATCAATAACCATTTTTTGTTTATCGTGTAACTTTCTTGGAACATCATATTTTCTACTTAATTTTCTTGGTTCACCCATGTTTAATCACCTGTTTTTTTGCGTGCCTTACTTTTTCTTGTTAACTCCAATAGTACCATGTCTTCTGCCAGTTGACTTTGTCTTTTGTCCTCTAACTCTTAAACCCCACTGTAATCTTAAACCTCTATAACTTTTTATTTTTCCAAGTCTTTGAAGTTCTTTTCTTTCAGTAAGCTTTAAATCAGCCATGATATATTGTGCTTGATTACCAGATCTTTCTCTAGGTCTATTTAATAACCAAGCAGGCACATGTTTATCTAAATTTACAATCATTTCTTCAATATTAACTATATCTTCTTCAGATAAATGACCAACTTTACTTATATTTTTTTTATATTTTTTTAAGAATAAATCCTCTACAATTTTACTTGTTCTTTTTCCTACACCGTAAATTAAATTTAATCCATCAGCAATGGTCATATATCCTGGAACGTCTCTGTTTGCAATTCTAACAATCTGTTTGAAATCAGCACCTTCTTTTGCTGCATTAAAATGACTTGGTTTTGGCTTAGCCTTTGACATTTTTAACTTATCTGTTTGTGGTGTTGATCTCTCAACTTTTAAAACCTTACCTGCTGAAGCCTTACCTTTATTATTCTTTTTAGGAGTATTTGTTTTTGCTTTACTCTTATCTTGTTTTTTTGCCATAAATCTTTCACATTTAAATTTATTCTAGAGGAAAAACGTGTAGTATTCCAATCTTTTCAGTTTTGTCTTTATTTTTGTAATATACAAATTTTTCATCAACACTGTCGACAACTATTTTTTTTCCAAAATTTCTTCCTTGCATGATAGTGCATTTACTACCAACTTTTAATAAACCCATAAATAATCACTCAATTTTTTTCATTATCATTTTTATATATTTAACATATCTTAAATCTAAATCTTTTTCGTCTTTTAAATTATTTTTAAACATTACTGCTTCTTGATATGCTATTTGTCTACATTCAGGACACAAAATACTTGAAAGTAAATTTTCTGGTCTTCTTTGTGTCTTACTTAATTTCTTTACTTCAAATGCTCTCTTACCGTGAGGCATACCGTGCAATGTTTTTTTACATACTGCACACTTGTGATTAGATGTTTTTTTCTTAACAATTACTCTTGAAACCTTTGTATTAGGCGTTCTTGTACTTTTGTGTTTTTTAAATTTTTGATTTGGATTAGGCATATTTTTTTCACCATTATATATATTATATATGTATTTATTTATAAATTAAATTATTTCTTGTAATCAGCAGGAACATAGTCTGCATATTTTTTTTCAAATAATTTATCATAAAGATTATTTAATATTACTGAAAGTATAAATGTCATTATAAAGAATGTCCAAAAACCATACAAGTCAAAACTCCATGGAAATGTTGTTACAATATACTGTAACGGACCATAAAATCTATTAACAACATAAAGGAAAGGCAAAGACAAAAACAACAAAGGAATCATTGTTTTAAATAAAGACTTAAATTGTCTTGACATTAAACTAAATGCTTCTTTTTGTTTTACTTGAACTTCCATGTATTTATTTTCCTTCATTAAAACTTTCATTTCTTCTTGAATTTCTTTATTTCTTCTTTTAACAAAGAAATATTCTTTAGGGTTTCCAAAAAGATGTTGTATCAATCTGTTTGTTACTGCAAAAACGATTGCAATAACAATCAAATCAATCCACTTATCTATTAACGGAATATTCATAATTTATCATTTACCTAACATTTGTTTTAAGAAATTACCTGACTCAAACAACTGATCTTTTGCAAGTTGTTCATAAAATCTATAAACAATACCCACTGTTAAAAGTATTCCTGTTCCTGTTCCTATTGCCCCTGTAACATCTGCTAAAACAGCTAACAGAGCAACAAAGATAGACCCCAAAACCACTATTGTTGGAATGTATCTATTTAAGACAGAAACTAAAACTCTCTCGTCTCTTCTAAACCCTGGAATTGACATTCCTGATCTCTGTAATTGGCTTGCAACATTTTCTGTGCCTTGCCCACCAACTTCAACCCAGAATTTTCCAAAGATTACACAAACAACAACAAACACTAGAGCATAACCTAAAGCATGAAGAAACATGCCTAAAGTTGCACCACCAATGATTGCAGTTTGTAAAAGTTCATGAGGCGCTGTCAAAAAATTTGACAACGGAATTAAAATATTTGCGGCAACTGTGTTTTTTGCAAGTGCTGCAAATAAAGCAACGTTAGCAAATAATGTTGCTGCTAAAATAACTGGCATATTTGAAACATACATAAGTTTAACTGGAAAGTTTGCGCCCATTCCACTTCTTCCAACTGTTAAAGGAATATTAACATGCACACTTTCTGCATAAACTACTGCTAAAAAAACTATAACTGTAAATGAAATTGGTAATATTACTGTTGACAAAAACTCAATTGTTGAACCGCTTGCCAAAAGAGATATTCCTTGAAACAATAATCCGCCTACATAATCTCTTGAAGGAAAACTAAAAATTCTCCAAATTATTGATTGACAAACTCCTGCTGCAATAAATAAACCAATTCCTGAACCAATACCATATTTACTTACAACTTCATCAAGATACAATACAATCATTGCACCAATGAAAACCTGTAACACTACGATCCAAAGCATTCCTGTTAATGGAGTTAACATTCCAAATTTAACATAAATAAAAGCTTGAACTAAAGACAAAACAATTGCAAGCAATTTTTGTGTGCCTGTAAATCTTGCTCTTTCTTTTGGATTAGAAAAATCAAAATTAATAATTTTAACTCCTGCAAGTAATTGCAAGATAATTGATGCTAAAACTATTGGACCAATACCAAGAGTAATTAATGTACCTATGTCGCTTGCTAAAATTGTTTGATAAAAACCAAGTTGTTGAGTATTAGCAATACCAATTAAAGTAATTGTTCCAAGCATGAAATAAATTACTAAGACAATCAAAGTCCAAAGTAATTTTTGTCTTGTTGTTGGAACCTTTACAGGATCCTTAACACTAGGTAACGCCCTTAAAAGGCCATCAAAGAAACTCATTCAATCTTTCCCCCGACAGATTCAATTTTTTCTCTTGCAACTTCTGTTACAAGTGCATTTTTTATTGTAATAGGTTTAGATAATTTTCCTTTTCCAAGAATCTTATCATAACCCATTTCTTTTAAATTAATTTCTGTTTTATCTTTTATCATTTCAGACAAGGCTTCAAGAGTTATCGTCTTTAATTTAGTTTTAGGTTTTAACGTAATTCTTTGTCCAAAATCAACATAATATTTTGTAAATTTATGTTTGGTTGATCCAGCTCTACCTTTTCCACCAGTACACCCTGAACCTCTTGCGTTCTTGGTATTACCATGACCGTGAGTTCTCTTTCCTCTTAATTTATCTACTTTTGTTCTACTCATAAATATTCACAAATTTAAATCATTTTTAAAAGCAACTTATCCATGTGGTCTGCTCTATAGCCTAGAACTCCACCCTCTTTAAATGTCTTTTTAATTCCTTTTCTGTCATATCCTTTTGTTGGAGGTTTTAATCTAAATACAGGTTTTAAATTTATATCGTTAATTTTTACTTTACCAGAAATTATTTCCTCTACTAATTTATCCAATTGCTTTTCATCAGTATATTTTGTTTTAAACTTTAAAAGTTTTCCTTTTTCGTCATAAACAAACCCTCTTTTAAGAAGCATTTTCTTTAAGACTTCTTTTGTTATTTCTCCATAAGTTACCATGTTTCTTATCTTAAATAACATTCCTTTTATTTTTTTATCTTCTGGATAAATTACACAATGATTAACTCTTGTAAGTCTTAATAACTTCATTGTGTACTCGATATCAACATTAACCTTTGTAGGACCTCTTACTCTTAATATTGCAAACATATTTAATTACCTTCTTCTTTTTCTTCTACAATTGCATCTTGATCTCTAGATTTTAATTCTGAAATTTTATATAAGGCATCAATTGTTGCTCTTACAAAATTTAATTTAGTGTCTGTTGCACCTCTTGTGCTTGACCAAACATCTTTAATTCCTGCTAAAGATATAACTGGTTTAATGGTGTCACTTACGGCTAGCCCGATTCCATTTGGTGCTGGAAGTAATTCCACTCTTAAAGATGCACATTTTCCTGTAACTTTATAAGGCACAGAATGTCTCTTAGAACAATTACATTCCCAAGAACCACAACCTCTTTTTATAGGAACTAAATTTAATTTAGCGTCTTTAATTGCTTTTTGTTGAGCAATAATTCTTTCAATATTCTTTCCAGTACCTACTCCGATGTGTCCATTTTCATCACCAACAATTACTGAAACTCTAAATGAAAAATGTCTTCCTGCTCTTGTAACTCTTGTTGTTTTTTTAACATCAATAACTTTCATTTGTAAATCCGGAACAAAACAATCTATGATCTCTGGTTCCATGATTTTTTTACCAAACTTAAAAACTTCATCAAGAGAAGAAACTTCTCCAGCTTTAACTTTTCTACCAAGTTCTGTTTTAGGAGTCCATAAGTCTTTATCAAAGACTTTTTCTTTCTCTTTTTCTCTTCTTCTTGGTTTATCTCTATTGTTTCTTGGTCTAAATGCACACATAGAATCATCACATCTTTAATATTTTTTCTTTAACAGCCATAAAATCTTTATCAACTGGTTTTTTTAAATGTCCAGCAATAACTTTGCCTTCAATTCTGTCTTGTTTAGGGAAAGCTTTTTCGTTGTGAGGACAAATAATCCCTGCATCAACAATTGCTTTTAATCCTGCAAATATTTTATTTCCGGATTTATAATTTCTTGCACCTAAGTCAAAAACAACTTCTTCTATATTTTGTTTTTTTGCTTTATTTGCAAGTAAAAATGAAGTTAAATAAACTGCAGGAGTGTTCTTTAAATTGCCTGTATAGCCTAAACTCACAAGTTCTTTAGATGTTGCTGCAATTATTGTCTTATCTCCATCTTTGTCGTATTTAATTATTTGAGCATTAACTAAACTATTGGAAATTCTTAAAACAAATCTGTCTTTTTTAGACTTAAGAATTGCTAGTCTTTTTTTATAGTCTGTTTTTTGTTCAATTCTTCTTTTAAATTGAGTTTTATATATTGGTCCTGATTTATTCATTTATTGTCACCACTAATATATTCTTCTAAATGTTTCTTTCCTCTAAAATAATTACCTTTAATCATTAAATAAACTTTACTGTAAACTTTACCGTTTAATTTATCTTCTTTCTTTAATTCTCTTAGTCTTTTTCTAAGACCTCTTACTCTTTCATTGTAATGGTTTTTCTTTTGTCTAGCTTGAGGGGTTCCTTTTCTCTTTCCTTGTCCTCTTTTTCTTTTAAGTTTTTTCTTTTCTAAAAGTACTCTTGCTCTTCCTCTTGAGTGCCCTGTGTCTGCTTTCTTTTTAACAACACCTTTAGAGATTATCTCTCTAACATCTTGTTTAGTTATTGCTTTGTCTACAAAATCTTTGTTTTCTTCGTATTTCTTTTTATCAATAACCAACTTGTGTTTGCTTTTTTTAAGAAGTGTTCCTGACACATCTTTGATTTTATCTAACTTCATTTAAATGCACCGTTTTAATTAATAACTTTAAATCCTTTTTCTTTTGCAATTTGTTTTAATTCAATTTTTTTCTTTTCACCAAGAGTTGCACTAAATCTAATTGCAAGATCTGTTGATTCTAATTTTAAAAGATCAGTTTTTGATCTAACCAAACATTCTTTTAATCCACAAGGATGTAAATTCTTTTCTTCAGCTTTATGACCATATCCAATTTTTGGTTGAGGACCTTTCTTAACAGACATGTGTCTATCAATACCTCTTGGATATCTCCATTTTTGAACTTTTCTATTATGTTTAGTTTTTCTTAATGTTAAAGGAAAATGCCCTCTAAAATTTGGTGTATCATTACTCATAATCATTCCTGCTTTGCCTTTTCAACAATATAACAACCGTCATCAAAAATTCTAAAATCTCTTCCTATAACTCTTGTTACTTTTTCAATATTTCCAGCAATTTGTCCAGTTTTATATTTGTCATTACCTTTAACAAATATATCTCTGCCTTTTATTTCAACTTTACAGCCAGGAAGTATTCTTGTTTTTCTTGGTTTTTTCTCACCTAAGAAATTTGAAACAACAACTTCTGTTCCTTCAACTTTAACAGTTATTGGAAAGTGAGAATAAACAATTGTTAATTTATAAGTGTATTCTTTATCTAATCCTTTAATTGCATTAATAATGTGCTTTTCTGTACTATTTACAACAGCTTTTGTTCTTTTCTTTTTGTCTTTAGATACAAGCTCTATTCCTTCTTTAGTTTTATTTAAAAGAACATAAACTGGATTGTATTTAAAATCAATTTTTTTACCATTCTTTTCAAAAACAATAGTATCTAAACCTATTTCGCATTTAACGTCTGCAGGCATAGCTACTGTTATGTTTTTTAATTCTTTTTGATTTGGTTTTTTGTCACTCATAATCAATCATTCTTTTAATATATATATCCTACTATTCTTCCACCAAGACCTTTTTCTTTTGCATCTTTGTGAGACATAACACCTTGTGTTGTACTTACAATTAAAGTTCCAACATCTCTGGAAATTAAATAAGACTTTTCAAATTTCTCATAGTCTTGTTTCTTTGCAGGATATCTTGGTTTAACAGCCTTACATTTATTTATTCTTCCGCCTAAATAAACAACAATTTGCTTAACTGGCTTCTTTTCTATAATTTTATATTGTTTAATATACCCTTCCTTCTTCAAAAGTCCTAGAACGTTTTCTAAAAACTTTGAATGGTTAAGGCTACAATTTTGTTTAGAAGCCATTTCAGCATTATTAATGTTGTTTAATGCGTTTGCTATTGGATCATTCAAGCTCATCAGTTTTCACCTAATAAATTTAATCTAATTTTTTAAATCCCAACTTTTCTGCATAATCTTTAAAACATCTTCTACAGATATAAAGATTATATTTTCTTATAAGTCCTCTTTGTGTGCCACAAAATCTACACTTTCTGGATCTTTTGAGTTCCTTACTTGTCTTACTTAATTTAGTATTATCAATTGTGTTCATTCAACCACTGCTTTTAATTTTTCTTTTGCAAAAGCAATTGCATCTTCTTTTGCAATTTTGTGTTTTTTACCAATTCTTGAAATATTATATTTTCTTAGTTTTACTCTATCTCCTCTTCTTCTAAGAACAACACAAACATCAAAACCTCTAATTCCTAAATTGGGATCATATTTAATTCCAGGAACATCAAGATATTCTTTTATGCCGTATGAAAAGATGCTGTCTGCAGTAAATGATTTCTTTGGTATTTTATACTCTTTTGCTTTTAATGTTAAATCTACAAACTCAAGAGCCTCTTTGCCTCTTAAAGTTACTTTTCCGCCAATTGGTAAACCAGGTCTTATTCCCCAAGTTGGTAATTTAAGTTTTGCAACAGTCTTAACTGGTTTTTTCTTAGTTACAAGTTGTAAGATCTTTAAACCTTTTTCTAGTTCGTCACCAGCTTCGCCAACACCCATGTTTACAACAACTTTGTCAACATAAATTTCTTTCATTGGATTTTCTTTATTCATAAATATCACATCTAATTAATTACAAAAATATTTTTTTCTGTAGTTTCAAATTCTTTATCGTCAATCTTTAATTTTACTAATTCTTGCTTAATCATGTTTCCTTTAGTAATATTAACAATAATTCCTGATTGACCAACATATTTTCCACCAATCAAAAAAACTTTTCTTCCGTTTTCTAAAGGATAGTATTCTTTAATCGTATTATCGTCTAAATCTAACTTGATTGAAGCTTTTGTCTTATAGCCGTTGTTTGTTGTTATAATTGTTCTTCCGTCGTTTGTTGTTAATTGTATTTGTCCTTTATTTGTTATTTTCTTTTTAATAATTTTACAAATTTTGTATTTTGTTTCTTCTGGAGTAATTTCAATTAAACTAATTAATCCGTTTTTTAAATATGTAACCCTATAATTTTTCTTAAGCTTAGGAAACTCAATAACATCTTGTAAACCAATTGCGTAGTTTGTTGTTTTAATTGGTTTTTTATCAATCAAAATTTCTTTATTTCTTATGATATAAATTGCTTCTCTGTTGTTATCTGCAATGTGCAATAAATCTCTTAAAACATAACCTGCCGTAACTGCTGTTTTTAATGGATGTTTGCCTGGTTTTGGTCTTAAAACAAATCTTTTTTTCTTATCGACTCTACAAACCTTTCCTGCATCTTGCATTTTTAAAACTTTAGTGCTTCCTTTTTTAGTCATTAAATGTCACCTATTTCTTTTTAACTTCCTTTTTTGGAAATCTTTTTTTATCTGTTAAAACTAAATTTGTAATTAATAAATTTGAGGCATTAATTGGCGTGCTTTTTTCTTGCCCTCTTGAGTTAGTTACTTTTATGTCTTTTAAATAAATCATGCCTTTATCATAATTTACTTTTGAAACTGTGCTTGTTTTTCCTTTGTTTTTACCAACCATGATTTTAACAGTATCTCCTTTTCTTAATACTGCTTTTTTCTTTGCTACTTCTTTTTCCATTGCTTTATCAAGAGGAGCAACTAATAATCTTCTCTTTGTGTGATAAACACCTGTTGCCATTCTTTTTCTTTGCTTTGATGGTCTAATAGTTTTAGTATTCATAAAATTCACCAACTTTAAATAACTGCACTTGAAAGACCTGCGATTTTTGCATATCTCTCTCCAACTTCTTTTGCTACACAGCCTTTAATTTCAGAACCTTTTGGAAATCCTTTAGGGTCTGTTAAAACAACTGCATTGTCTTCAAAACAAACTCTCCAGCCGTTTTTTCTTCTATATTCTTTTTTAACTCTTACAACAACTGCTCTTTCCATTTTCTTTTTCATTGTTGGTTTTCCTTTCTTAACAACAACGTTAACTAATGAAGCAATTCCTGCAATCTGTAATCCTTTTCTTCTTGTTTTAAATTTAATAACTGAAATAATCTCTACTTCTTTTGCACCACTATTGTCTGTACAAACACATCTTGTACCGATTGGAAGTCCTCTAGTTACTTTTGCGCTAATTTGCTTCATTCTTCATCACCGTTTTCAATACCTTCGTATTCGTTTTCGCTTTCTACAACTTCCTCTAAATGGCTAACAACGCCTACTTTCTTTAAAATTACAAATGATTTAGTTTTACTTATTTTTCTTGTTTCTCCAACTAAAACAACATCTCCAATTTCTATATTCATACACTCTGGGCAATGAACAGGAAGCTTAATTGTTTTTTTCATATATCTTTCATATTTTCGGATATATCTTATCTTCTTCATTTGAATAACTGCAGTTTTACTAGATTTTTTTCTAATAACTACACCTTCAATTGATTTTCCTCTTACGCTTATTTGCCCGTGTACTGGACAGTTTTTGTCTAAACAAGTTTTAGTTTCCATAACTTTTCACTTTAAATTTAATTATTTCTCCAAATTTAATTGTAAATATTTTTTTATTCCTTATTTTTAATTCATCTTTTGTTTGGTAGATAACAACTCCAAAAATTCCAATCTTTGATTTATCAGAAGAATTTACAATTGTAATTTCTTTTCCAATCAATTCTGAATTTTTAATGTTAAGCATCTATCAGTTCTCCAAGATAACCTTTCTCAATTAATAATTTTTTTATTCTCTCTTTTTGCTCGCCTTGAAGTTCAATGACATTGTCTTTTACTGTTCCTCCGCAAGCTAATTTTTTTTTTAAATATTTTAAAACTTCTTGTTGTTCTGAAACTTCAGAAAAACCTGAAATCAATGTTGCATATTTTTTAAATTTTTTTCTCTCTGTCCTTATTTTGATTTGTTGTGACTCTTTGGTTCTTATATCACAAGTACAGATTGTTTTTGGCAAATGACATGTGGGACAAATTTCGACCATAACTCTAATTAACACCTCTAAATTATTTTATTAATTTCTTTTCCTCTGATTTAATTAATGCGTTTTTCTTTGTAAGTAATCTTGCAATTTGTTTTTTTAGTGTTGTTTTCTTACTTGGGCTTGTGGATTTAGTTTTAGAGACAAGCATTCCTTTTTCTTTTGCTAGTTCTAATTTTAATTCTCCAACTTTATGTTCTATTTCTTTAATTGAATTAATCGTTATTGCATTTTTCTTTGTCATTACAAAATCACTCTTTTAATTCTTCTAAACTAACTTTTACTTTTTTTTCTTTTTTAACTTTTGGTTTTTCTTCAGTGTCTTTTTCTTTAGGCGTTACTTTCTTTTCTTTTTTAACGTCTACAACTTTAGAAACTTCTTCTGTTTCTTTTTCAACAACTTCTGTTCTTTCAGCTAATCTCTTTTGTTCTCTTTCTAATTTAAATCTGTGAGATAATTCTCTAACGTCAATCTTGTCTGAAAATACAGTTTCTGGTTGAACGATTTTAAGTCTAATACCAATTGTTCCAAGACCTGGAAAAGTGGTTTGTTTTTCAAAAGCAACTAAATCTTTTTGAGATCCTGCTTTCTTTAAATAACCAAAAGCATATCTTGATGCTCTTTTTCTTTGTCCTTTACCTGAAGTGTTACCTTTTGCAACAATTTCTGCACCAACAGCTCCTGCACGTTTCATCTGTAACATTGCTCTGTTAACTGCAGATTTCCAAGCTACTCCTCTGTTAATGTCGCTTGCTAAATTTTCAATAATAACTCTTGGATCTAAATCTTTATTTTCAATTTCTCCAATCTCAATATGCACTTTATTTAATCCGAAATCTCTTTCTAAATCTTCAGTTAATGCTTTAATATTAAATCCGTTCTTGCCGATTACAAAACCAGGTCTTAATGCAAAGATTACAACTCTTGTAGATATTGGAGATTTAACTATTTCAACATCAATAAAACCAGCAGGTTTTAATTTCTTTTGTAAATATTGTGCAATTGCCATTTTTTTTAATTTATCTTTAACGAAAACATTTTCCTTCATGGTTTATTCCTCCACCACGATAACTTCTACATTTGTAGATTTTGACTCTCTGGACTTACCGCCAATTCTACCCATTGGTTGTAATTTTGATCTTGTGACTCCTTTTACTGCAAACAGAGACACAATCTTTAATTTTTCTGAATCTAAATTTCTATTTTCTGCATTTGCTTTAGCATACTCTAATAATTCTCTAATATATTTTGCACACTTTATTGGGTATCTTCCAGTTGTTGTTCCTCTTTTACTTATTCCTTTTCTATTTGGAACTTTTTTTGCATACTTAACAAGTGGCAAATAATCTTGTTTATTTTCAATGTCTGTTGCTATCTTGATTGCTTTATTTATTGGCATGTTTTTAAAATAATTACCAAACTCTGTTGCATATTTAACAGAGATTGGAGCATTATGTCTACATGCTTTTGCAATCTTTTTTTCATCAATTTTTTTTTGAAAATTGTATTTGTGATCTGATGACATAAAATATCCCTAATTTACTTTCTTGCAGCAACTGCAGTACTTGATTTTGTAGCACCTATTCCTGCTTTTCCGTGTCTTATTCTCTTTCTTGTAAATGCGAACTCTCCAAGATAATGACAAAGCATATCTGGGAAAACTTCAACGGTTAAGAATTCTTTACCATTGTAAACGTATATTGTTTTACCAACCATTTTTGGAGTAATTACTATATCTCTTCTATGTGTTCTTATTTTTTTAGTTTCTTTTTTATTTTTTTCAATTCTTTCATAGAAAGGATCGCTATGATTTCTTACTAAATGTCTCTTTGCTCTTGAATCTGCAATCTTTGCAAAATCAAGTAAAGACATCTTCTGTAATTCTTCCAAACTATGTCCCATGTATTTAAATTCTTCAGCCATTGTTTTTCACATTTTTATTAGTTTCTTTACCGAGGCAACAAGAAAAATCATATATTTTTCTGTGCCCTAAAAACTTTAAGTTTTTATGGGTTTCTTTTTAAGAAAAGCTCTTTTACTTTTTCTTACGTCCTGTTCTTGTTGAAGCAATTGCACCAACTTTTCTTCCAGCAGGAGCATGTCTTGATGTAGACTTAGAGTGACCAACGTGATGTTGAGAACCACCGAACGGGTGATCAACAGGATTCATTGCAACACCTCTAACTCTCGGGTATTTCTTCCCTTTAGCTTTCATTGCTTTAAATTTCGCACCAGCAGTAACAAAAGGCTTTGTACTTTTTCCTCCACCTGCAACAACCCCAATTGTTGCTCTTGCATCTAATGGTAATTTCTTTAATTGACCTGATGGTAATTTTACTGTTGCGTTATCTTTAATGTTAACCAATACAGCAGATTGTCCGCTTGCTCTAACAAACTTTCCGCCGTCGCCATATGTTTTTTCTATATTAAATATTGTTGTTCCTGGTTGTATCTCGCCTAAAGGTAAAACGTTACCTGTTTTATTTTCTGCACCATTTCCAAACTCTAATTTTTGTCCTGTCTTTAAGCCTTCTGCACAAACTACATAATCTTTTGTGCCATCAGCCATTAAAATTTCAGCAACAGGAGCTGATCTTATAGGGTCTGTAACTAAATCTATTATTTGTCCTCTTAAAAGATCTTTTGTTGTTCTATATCTAATATCAAATTTTGCATTATTAGTTGCAGTATAGACTGGTCCGCCTTTTCCTCTTCTTTGAATCTTTAAACGTCTACCCATTTTTAATCACAATTTTATATAATTCCAAGTTTATTTGCTAAATCCTGAGCATTAAAACCCTTTTGTAAAGTTACAAATGCTTTCTTTTTATTTTTTCTATCAAACAATGTATTTACTGTTTTTACTTTAACGTTGTATAATTTTTCAACAGCAGTTTTTATTTCACTTTTAGTTGCAAGTTTATTTACAACAAAAGAAATTCTGTTTGTTGTTGAGATCATGTTTACTGTTTTTTCTGTAATAACAGGATATTCGATAATTTCATAATATTCTAATGTTTTCATAAAATCTCACATCTTATTGTTTGTTTCCAAATCTTGTTTTTAATTCTTCAACTGCTGCTTGACTATAAATTGTAAGTCTTCCAGCATGTGTTCCTGGAGCTAATTCTTTAATTGAAAGTTGTCTTGCTGAGATAACATCTGCACCTTCTAAATTATTAAATGCCTTATAGTTCTTGTTATCAGCTAAAACGAAAAGAATACTTTTTCTTTTCTTATATCTTCTTCCTCTCATCTTTCCTTTTCCTGCCCTGATTGTTTTTTTATCTTTTGCTTTAATAACGTCTTTGTCTAAGCCGATTTTTTCAAGAGCTGTAAAGATTTGAGAAGTCTTTGTTAATGTTTCAATAGAATTATCAAAAATAATTGGTAAAGTTATCTTTTCTGGGAAAATATGTCCTCTTTCAATAACTAATCTTTGGTTTGCAGTTGCTGCAACTGCTGAGATTATTGCTTTTGTTCTTTCTTTAGTGTTTATCTTTTTAATTAAGTTTTTAGCAACAACTGGAGGGTGTGCTTTTGGTCCACCAACAGCTTGACTAACATTCATTACTCTTCCAGCCATTAATACTCTTTTGTTTTTTGTTCTTGGAAGTCTTGCTTTACCTGTATTGATTGTAATGTTTGCTTTGTTTTCTTTTCTCCGACCTCTATATTCTGCAGTGTAGCCTCTGTTTGAGTAAGGAGAAACACCCATTGCTTGATATTCTTTTGATTGACTAGAGATTACTGCTCTTTTGATTAGGTCAGGTCTATAGTCTTCTTTAAAATATTCTGGTAATTCTACTTCTTTAATTACTTTTCCTTCTAAGTCATAAATGTTTGCTTTCATAGATAATCAATACCTTTTAAATTATTTAGCAATATAGTTAATATCAGTTATATCTAACCTTGTTTTTTGCGGTCTTATTGTTTGTCTTAAAACAATTACTCTTTTTGTTGTTCCTGGCAAAGTTCCAGCAACTAAGGCAAATTTGTTCTTTAATAAACCGTAGTTTTTAAAGCCGCCTTGTCTATTTACTTTATTAATATCAGAATCAATCATTAATAATTTTTTATTAGACTCTGTTCTGTTGTGGAAACCGTGTTGTCCTGCTCTTGGAACATTAAACATAATTGTTGATGGATTCCAAGGATTGATTGAACCAACATGTCTTTGAGATTTATTTGCTTTTCTTCTTTGAACTTTAATGTGAAATCTCTCAACAACACCTGTTGTCCCATAACCAGTTGTTACTCCTTTAGCGTCTAAATAATCATCTACTTTAAATGTGTCTTCAATTGAAATAGTTTTATTTATTTTTTCTTTTAAATAGTTTAATTGTTCTTCATAAGTACCTGTTAATGGTAATTCAACAATTACTGGTTTTTTCTGACCAATACCTGTTGCTTTGTAGTTAACAGTTGCTATAATAACTAAAGAATCAGCTTCATCTTTTCTTTTAATAGCATCTTCATAAGAAATTGTTTTTTTCTGTTTGTTTCCTGTAACTCTCTTTTTGAAATCGGCATCTTGGTTTGTGAACTCAAAGATTGCTTTTTTTCCTGCGTTAACTGAATAATGTTTATAGAATCTTGCACCTATTACCTTTAAATCAGGAGTTTCAATTATTGTTACTGGCACAGAAATCTCTTGACCATAAGTTGAAGCGCCTTTTTGTGCGTTCTTTGCCATGACAAAAGTACTTCCTGCTTTTATAGCGTAAAAGCAAAGAGGTTTACAGCCCTTTATGTCTTTAACAACATCGCCATAAGAATTAAACTTAGGAACAATAGATTTAGCTCTTACTCTTGGGTAGAAAGCCATTGAACCAGCACGTGGTTTATTACGATTAGTCATAATTTATCTTACTTTGTAATTTTTTTCATTTAAATGTTTTTTTAAAAATAAAAAACTGCAGAACAAAGAAAATGTAGAAACAGATGCATTCAGAGGTTAATTGCCCAAGAATGAAAATATTTCTGCATTTAGATGTTGGTTAGTGGCAAAGAAGAAACTTCTTCCACTGATTAAGGTACCAGCAAACAGTCTACAGAAAAAAGCCCCTTTAAAGGCGCTTTTTAAATAGGTCTTAAATAAGATCAAAATAGCTTTGATCAGTTATAAATCATATATATATACAATAATTATAGATGCAAAAGGTTTATAAAGAGAAAGGAAAAAATAATGGAATTTTAACTATAATCCCACTCAACCCAGCCGGTACTACAAGATACGTAACTACCTATGTTTCCATTATCTGGATTAATTACCCCTGATCCAGAGGATGCAGTTCCACCTTCATCTAAACATCTTTGGACTGTAGCCGCGTCCTTATAGGTCGGCAAATTTTCGATAGTCATTTTTTTATTTAAAATCTTATTTGCATTACCAGAAGTAGCAACTTGAAAAATAAGAGTTAAAACTATACCTATGATAATTCCTAAAGATATAAGTAAAAGTGGACTTTTATTCATTTTTTTCATAAACCGCGCTCCATTTTTAAATAAGTTTTCAATATAATAAAAAAAGAAAAAGAGATTA
>Ga0172377_10003201_pt1 | contig 16781 bp, 13 predicted proteins | sample Pumphouse3metaG_FD_119749 | JGI IMG/M metagenome (GOLD analysis project Ga0172377, IMG submission 119749) | Leachate microbial communities from a municipal landfill in Southern Ontario, Canada - Pumphouse #3 metaG | ecosystem: Engineered > Solid waste > Landfill > Unclassified | place: Canada...
TATTTTGTTTTATGTTTGGATATTTTGATTTTAGTGCTAGATAAAAATACTGTATGATAAATTCTTTGCTACAAAATGAGATTTGAAAAGCGAACTGTTCGGCGAACTTTTTCTTTTGTTTGGACAAGTCAGTTTTTGTTTGTTTTTTGTATTGAAAAATATAAATAAAAAAAACTAAGCAAATAGTAGTCAGTATAGCAAAGATTATAGAAAGAGTTATATTTTGAGTATAAAATCTTATCCAGCAAAAAAATATTAAAACCAAGCAAAAACTTAGTACTGTATAGTCAATAATTTTCGGTATAATTTTGTAACTCATAAATACCTCACAATTTCTACTTTTAAATTATTGACAAAAATATGCAGATTATCCCGCAAGTGATTGACAATTTTGAACCTGCTTGCTATACTAAATTAGATTATTATTATGATTTTTGTGGAGGGGACAATGAAGACTTTATTAAAGAGTGAGTTCCAAGATGTCGCATTTCAAATTTGCGATATATTAGATGCAAATAAGGGAATGGACATTGAATTAATTAATGTAGGGGTAATGACCACTATTGCAGATTATTTTGTGTTGGTAACTGCTACCAGTAAACCACATATCCTAGGGCTAATGGAAAAAGTTGAAGAAGGACTAAGCAAGAATGGTTTAAAGGTATATAGGCGTGAAGGTGTTAGCGATGGCAGATGGGTAGTATTAGATTATGGCAATATTATGATACATATTTTTACTGCTGATTTGCGAGAATTTTATCACTTGGAAAAATTGTGGAACAACGGAAAGAATAGTATGACTTTTGCTGATATCCAAAAATATAGAGAAAAAGATGCTAAAAATAAAATTGTTGCAGAAAAGAAAGCGGAAAAGTTGGAAACAATTAATAAAGCCAAGATGGAAAAAGAAGAAAAAATTTTGGCAAAAAAATTAGCAAAAGCGGAGAATGGAAACAATATTGTTGCTGATAAAATTACTAAATTAATAAAAAAAGACAAAAAAGAAAAAGAAAAGAAAACTGAAACAAAAATTAAAAAAGTTGTAATAAAAAAATCCTCAAAAGCCGAAAATGTAGAACCAACAAAACAAAATGAAAAAAATAAATAATAAAAATTGATTAGGTAAATTATATGGAATTTATATCTAAATCATTAACTGATACAAATAACTTTGCAAAAATAATCGCCCCAAAATTAAAAGAGGGCGATATTTTGCTGTTAATAGGGGATTTGGGTGCAGGCAAAACTACTTTTGTAAAGGCGTTGTGTTTTTCACTAGGAGTTCAAAATACTGTAACTAGTCCTACTTTTACCATTTTAAATGAGTACTATGGGAAATTTATAATTCACCACTTTGATATGTACAGAGTAGAAAGTATAGATGAGGCCGAAGGCTTTGGGTTCAGTGAAATTTTGAATAGCAATGAAGGACTAATTTTGATTGAATGGCCAGAGGTAGTAGCAAAAATTTTACCAAAAGATGTCATAACTATTCATATTGAAAGAATAAGTGATTGCGAGAGAAAATTTACTGTGGAGGGACTAGAATAATGAAAATACTATCAATAAATACAACAGGAGTAGGAACGCAAATTGCTCTAAGATTGAACGAAGAAGTTTACTATGTTGATGCTGGATTTTCTAGACACAGTGAGAGTTTGTTTCCTATGATGGAAGACTTGTTGGATAAACATAATACAATTATTGATGACTTGGACTATGTTGGTGTAGTAATAGGTCCAGGTTCGTTTACGGGAATACGAATAGGAATGAGCGTCGCGAAGGCTTTTTGTTATGTAAAATACATACCTTGCGTCGCTGTAAACTCATTAGAAGTGTTAGCATATAATACTTTTGACTTTACAGACTGCAAGGTTGGTGAACAAATTTGTTCGACAGTCAATGCTGGGGCTGGGAATTTGTATCAACAAATTTTTGAAGTAGAAAATGTTGATAAAAAAGTTTTGAAAAAATTGACTGAACCAGATGTCAGCAAAATTGAGCATTTTGAGGGTTTGATAAAAAATGTTTATCCAAATTGCAAAATATTTTATAATGCAAGCAATGAAAGGACGAGGCAACTACCTAATATTGATATTGTAGAGCAAAAATTCACTCCAAACGCTTTGGATAATTGCATTTTGGAAACCATTAGAGAAAACAAAACATTAGATGAAAAAATGGTTGCACCTCTTTATATCAGGCAATCACAAGCAGAAAATGTTACAATTATAGATGAAAAAGAATTAAATTTCAAAGAATGTCTACTCGATGATTTGGCTACAATTATGGAACTGGAAAGTCAAGGTGATGCCGAAGACTTGCCTTGGACAGAACAAAGCATAAGAGATAGTTTTGAAAACAATTCAGCAAAGTCCTTTATTTTGAGGAAAAAGGATTTACCACTTGGCTATCTTACATATTTAGATTTGAAAGGTCAATATGAAATTGAAAGGATTGTCGTTTTTAAAAACGCAAGACTTCAAGGTGTAGGCGAGCATTTGTTGGGACATTTGATAGAACTCGCTAATAAAAATAATATTAATGAAATTTTGTTAGAAGTAAATAATAAAAATTATCCTGCTATACGATTGTATAAAAAGTTTGGTTGGGAACAGACAGGAGAAAGAAAAAACTATTACGGGAATGGTAAGAATGCAATTTTGATGACTAGAAAAATTTAAAAATAGGGGTAAAATTTTGATACAAGTCAGGGGATTGGATACATTAATAAAAGATTATGGTGAGGGTGAACAAACTGTATTACTTTTGCACGGTTGGGGCGGAACAAACGCAAATTTTGCGGGAGTCAGTAATGAATTACAAAGTCATTTTAGAGTAATTACTCCTGATTTGTGGGGTTTTGGACTTAGTAAAACGCCACCTAGTAATTTTACAATTTATGATTATGCGGAGCATATTGTAACCTTACTAAGTGTTTTAAAAATAGAAAAAGTTCACATTATAGGGCATAGTTTTGGCGGTAGGATAGGAATAATTATGGCTAATCGCTACCCGGACAAAGTCAAAAGTTTGATACTTTTAGATAGTGCAGGTATTAGACCCCGATTGACTTTTGCAAAAAAACGACAAATACGAGCATACCAAAATATGAAAAGGTTGGTTCAGGAAGGGAAAGAAGATGGCTTGGAATTAAGGCGATTTGGTTCTATTGATTATCAGGAATTAAATAATGATATGCAACAAATTTTTGTAAGTGTTGTGAATGAAGATTTGACAAATGAAATAAAAAATATTAAAATTCCTACGATGATTGTTTGGGGCAAAAAAGATACTGAAACCCCGCCACGAATGGCTAAAAAAATCAATCGTTTGATTGTCAATAGTAAATTATTTTGGTTGATGGGCGGACATTATGCTTATTTAACAGAACAAAAAGAATTTTTGAAACTTTGCTATAAATTTTGGGAGGAATTATGATAGACTTTTTTGATTTTAGTAATCTGCATTTTTATATAGGAATACTAATTGCTGTGATAAACTCTGTATTACTTTGTTTTGAGGGATACAAGTTTATGCAAATTATTCAATTATCTGGGTATCATCTAAAAGGTTATTTTGACTGGTTAAAAGATACAAGAGCAAAATACATAGTAAGATTATTGATGCTTACTTTATTAAGTACAGCCTGCTTTTTAGTTACAAATGTAATTTTTAATGCTTATCTTGATTATCTGGCATATTTAGGATTTGTTTTTTATGCTGTGTTTAGTATTATTTTTATTAGATTAATTTACAAAGCCCCAAAGAAAACACCTTTGCAAATGACTCACAGAATGAGTAGGGGAATGGCGTTATTATTCTTTGTAAACCTCATTATTTCGTTTGGTTTGATAGTTTTATCCAGTATGTTTATTGATATATTTAGATTTGGGGCTGTGGCTTTGACGCCTATAATGTTACCTTTGATTGTGCCTTTTGTTCACTGGTTAATGCAACCTATTGAAAAAGGGATAAATAAAAGTTTTGTGCGAAAAGCAAAGAAGCGTTTGGAAACTATGCCAGGCTTGATTAAAATAGGAATTACAGGAAGTTATGGAAAAACCAGTGTAAAAAACTTTTTACATACTTTGCTAGCAGAAAAATATAGCGTGTGTAGTACACCGTTAAACTTTAATACACCTATGGGTATTACAAAAACTGTTTTACAATTATTAGCCCCACTAGATCAGGTGCTAATTGTAGAAATGGGTGCAAGACAAATAGGCGATATAAAAGAACTTTGTGAGATTGTTGACCCAAGTTTTGGAATAGTTACTGCTGTGGGCGAACAACATATTGCCACTTTTCAATCTATTGAAAATGTTCGAAGGACAAAAGCCGAATTGCCTGAATATTTGAAATCAAAGAATGGTTTTTGTGTCTTTAATCTGGACAGTGAAAATACGAAAAAAATCTATGATAATGTAAATTGTGATAAAATGGGGATTTCAGTTTTAAGTAAAGAAAGTCCCATTTATGCTACAAATATTGTAACTACAACGGACGGAACAAGTTTTATATTGCACATAGAAAACTTTGAAGAAATTTCAGTTAATACCAAATTATTTGGTCAGCATAATATTAATAATCTTTTATTGTGCGTTGCTATGGCAGTAAAGTTGGGACTGACTCGTGATGAACTGATACGAGGACTAGGACGCATAATGCCAGTGGAACATCGATTGCAGTTAATCAAAGCAGAAAATGATATAACAATAATTGATGATGCTTACAATTCAAGTATTGAGGGCAGTGAAAAGGCTTTGGAAGTCCTTGCACTTTGGAAAGACAAAAGAAAAATAGTTATTACACCAGGGCTTGTGGAACTGGGAACTATGGAAAGACTGGCAAATTATAACTTGGGTGAGAAAATTGCAAAAGTTGCAAATATAACAATAATTATGAATAAAGTACATTATTTACCTATTAAACAAGGTCTTATTGATAAAGGTTTTGACGAAACAAAAATTTATAATACAGACAATATGGATTCAACAAAAAAATTGCTTGAAGAATTGTTGCAACCACACGATATAGTTTTGTGGGAAAATGATTTACCTGACAACTATACTTAATCACAATTAGTTTGTATCTTTCATATACAATTTAAAAAGCGTATATGGGAGAAAATATGAAGAATATAGCAGTTATTTTTGGTGGAAAGTCGGTAGAACACGATATTTCTATTATTACGGGTTTGGGTGTCGTAAAAAATTTGGGCGAGGCATACAATGTCTTGCCCATTTACATATCCAAAAAAGGTACTTGGACTTTTGGAAAAGAGTTAAACAATGTTGATTATTTTAATAAAGAAAATAAAAAACAACTAAAAAAATGTTTTTTTAAACCTAATGATAATCATTTGTACATAGAAGGTTTTGGAAAGAAAAAATATGAAATTGATGTTGCTGTTAATTGCTTGCACGGTTTAAATGGTGAAGATGGCACAGTTTCTGGAATTTTGCAAATTAGTAATATACCTGAAACTAGTAGCGGAGTGTGCGGTAATGCTATCTGTATGGATAAAGTGTTGTCAAAATTGATTATGAAAGCAAGCGATATTCCAGTCGCAAAATTTGAGTTTTTTGATATTTTAGAATTTACAAAAAGTAAAGATAATATAATCAAAAAAATTAAAGATTCTTTTGGTTTTCCTTTTATCATTAAACCTGCTCGTGGGGGAAGTAGTATAGGAATCAGTGTAGCAAAAGATGAAAAAGAATTTTCTAAAATGGTAAATAAGGTATCAAAATTTGATAACAAAATTTTGGTAGAAGAGTATTTTGATAATTTCCGTGAAATCAATTTGTCCGTTTTTGGTTTCAAAAATGAAATTTTACTTTCTAGTCTGGAAGAAGTAGTTGGGAGTTCGGGCATATTTGACTTTGACAATAAATACAAAAAGAAAGCAAATATAAAGAGAATTTGCCCTGCTGAATTACCAAAAAAAATACAGCAACAAATTTTGCAACTGGGAGAAAAAGCATTTAAACTTTGTGAATGTAAAGGCTTAGTGCGTATTGATTTCTTTATAGTTGGGGATTCTGTTGTATTGAATGAAATTAATACAATTCCTGGTTCATTTGCTTTTTATTTATGGAAAAATGCGGGGCTGACTTTTGGTAGATTACTCACAAAATTGATAGAAGATAGTATTGAAAGAAATAATACACAGCAAAATTTGAATTTTGAATATACTTCAAATGTTTTGGACGGTATAACAAATAAAGATTTTAATGTGAATAAATAACAATATTAATGTATTTTTATTCATTTTTAAGTGAGCGAAGTTTTGCTATTAAGACTTTTGTATCTATGTTGGGTTGAATTTGTAAAAGGCTTAGCATTTTATCTAATTCGTTGGTGGTAAAAAAAGATTTATCAAATATAGATTTCTTTATCAAACTAATTCCGCCATACTTACCTAAGGAAGTAGTAACTGGAATACCACTCAAACTAAGTGCATCAACATATCGATAAACACTGCGTTTACTTATTTCATATTTGTGACTTAGAGTAGAAGCAGTGATTTTATCGTTTTGCATTAGTTCAAACAAAATTCCTAGCAAAATATACATTTGCAATATTTCTTACCTCTTTAAAAAATTTTAACTATTATAACATAGCAAAATACAAAAGTCAAACATATGTTCTAATTATGTTCTAAATTTGAAATTGTATATTTATACTTAATTTGTATTTAATTTTTTTGCAAAATACATTTTTGTCAATTTAATTTTTTGATATAGATTAAAGTTTGCAAAGTAAAATTTCTAACGAGAAATTTTGTATGCTAAAAGCATACGCTTTATAAAATAAAGCACTTTGCAACTAGTTGTATCTTAGGTGAGTTTTGTAGTTTAGATTTCTTTTACTGTATATTTACATTAAAATATTTACTTTTGACTATGTTCTTTTGACTATGTTTTTTCTAAAACATTCTAATTTAAGTATCTTATATATGAAACTTGTATTAAAAAAATTGATTACTTGTATATACAAAAAATCAAGTGTAATACACTTGATTTTTGCTTATTTTTTGCTTACTTTAATGATTTCCTTTACAATTTTTTCAACTGCATCATTATTTGTGGCATTTTGGTTTGCTGAACGGATTAAATTTTTTCTGTCTTTTAGGGTTTTCCAAGCATTTAGAAATGTAGACTTATCAAGTTTGTTTTCTGCTAACTGAATAGCATAGCCTTTTTTCGTAAAATATTCTGCATTTTTAACTTGGTCGCCACGGCTACTTTTACTAAGAGGAATTATCAACATAGGGATACGCAACGCAAGTAATTCGTGCAAAGTATTTGAACCTCCCCGAGTAATGCAAAGGTCTGTTATACTGAAAACATCAGCCATATTTTTTACAAATTCTACTTGGTGGTAATCTTCATTTTTAATGTTTGGATTACCTTTTCCTTTTCCTGTGATGTGTAAAACTTGATGCGTTTTGGTCAGTTCTAGCAAACAATTTTGTACTATTTGGTTTAGAGTGGCAGAGCCTTGGCTTCCACCTATTATAGTTAAAACGGGTTTACTAATTTTTAAATTAAAAGTTTTGCGTGCGTTTTCTATGTTGCCCTCAAACACCTCTTTTCTAATAGGTGCACCAACATAAATTCCATTGGGTAATTTTTCTGCTGTTTCCTTAAATGTGGTACAAATCGCACTATACTTTCTTTTGGTTATTTTATTTGCCAAACCCATAGATAAATCGCTTTCGTGTGCTACCATAGGTACTTTATATTTTTTACCTGCCAAAACGACAGGCAATGCAACAAATCCGCCTTTACTAAAAATCACGCAAGGATTTTCTCTTTGAATTATTTCTAGGGCTTCTTTTTTCCCACGACTAAGAAGTATAGGTATTTTTAAATTGCTAGGTGAAAAACTGCGTTTAAATTTTACCGTTGTAACGGGATAAAAATTTACAAAATTGTAATCACTTAGCATCTGCTTTTCCATACCGTCATAACTTCCTATGTAAACTATGCGGTCAAAATTTTGTTTTAAATATGGAAGTAAGGCAATATTTGGTAAAATATGTCCCGCAGTACCACCGCCGGTTAAAATAATTGTTCGCATTTATCTCTCCTTATTAGGCATATTTTATGGAGTTTTGTAAAAAAATATTAGAGTTTTAGAAAAAAACTTGCAAAATCTTTGGGCATTTTTTGCAAAATATGTTAAAATAAAGTAAATAAGGAATGGAGGCTTCTAATTTTGGCTAAGAGTTATGATTCAAAAGATATATTGGTTTTGGAAGGTTTGGATGCTGTTCGTTTGCGTCCCGGAATGTACATAGGTACGACAGGGGTAAAGGGTTTACACCACATATTGTGGGAAATTGTTGACAACTCAATGGACGAGTTGGCAAATGGTTTTGGTTCGGCAATCGAAGTAATTTTGCACGAAGATGGCAGTGCACAAGTTAATGATGATGGAAGAGGGATACCCGTAGATATTCACCCAACGATGAAAGTATCTGGTGTAGAAGTGGTATTTACACAGTTGCACGCTGGTGGTAAATTTAATAGCGAAAATTATAATTTTTCGGGAGGACTACACGGAGTAGGTGCATCAGTTACAAATGCGCTTTCTAGGTGGCTGACTGTTAGCGTTTTTCGTAACGGACACGAGTATGAGATGCAGTTTGAAGCAAAAGAAAAAAATGGCAAAATCAGTAGCGGAGTTTCTGTTTCACCACTTAAAATGGTAGGCAATACAAAAAAATCAGGTACTAGTGTTCGCTTTATGCCAGATGATAGAGTATTTGATGATTTGGTATTTAATCTTGAAACTATTGAAAAACATTTGAGAGAATTAGCGTTTTTAAATAAAGGTATAAAGATTATTCTTATTGATGAGCGTAAAATGAAGAATGGAGAGCCTTATAGGGAAGTTTTCCATTACGAAGGCGGATTGAAAGATTTTATAGTTTATTTAAACGAAGGTAAAACTATTGAACAAAAAACACCTATATATATTGAAGGTAAATCTAATCTTGTGGAACTACATTGTGCAATGCAATATACAAACAACTATAATGAAAATGTTTTTAGTTATGTAAATAATATACCAACTACCGAAGGCGGAACGCACGAAACAGGTTTGAAATCTGCAATTACTCGTGCCTTTAATGACTCGGCAAAGAGAATGGGACTATTAAAGGAAAAAGAAACAATACCTCTTGGAGAAGATTATAGAGAGGGACTTACTATCGTTTTGTCTATTAAAATGCGAAATATAGAATTTGAAGGACAAACCAAAACTAAGTTGGGTAATCCTGAAATAAAAGCCGAAGTAGAAAATATTGTTTACAATGAATTAATAAAGTTTTTTGATGTTCAAAGTAATAAATCAATTTTGGACTTGGCTATCAAAAAAGGTAAAGATGCTTGCAAGGTTCGAGAAGCAGCCCGTAAAGCAAAAGAAATAACCAGACAAAAAAACAGCATTGAAAGTTATAACCTTGTGGGTAAATTGAGTGTTTGTACTGGTAAAAAACCTGAACTAAATGAATTGTTTATAGTTGAGGGTGATAGTGCAGGAGGCAGTGCAAAGCAGGCAAGAGATAGGTCTTTTCAGGCTATTTTACCTTTGCGTGGAAAACCTCTAAATGCAGAGAAAAAGCGTTTGAGTCAGGTTTTGGCAAATGAGGAAATTCGTACAATTATCAGTGCTTTGGGAACTGGTATTGGAGAAGACTTTGATTTGGATTCCTTAAAGTACCACAAGGTAATCATTTTGAGTGATGCCGACCAAGATGGTGCACACATAAGGGCTATTTTATTAACATTCTTTTTCCGTTATATGAAAGAATTAGTTTTGAATGGTCATGTTTATATAGGTATGCCACCTTTGTACAAAATACAAAGAAAAGATATCGTTGAATATGTATATAGTGATTTGGAATTACCTGATGCTATTGAAAGAGTTGGAAAAGGTTACTCTATTCAACGCTACAAGGGATTAGGTGAAATGAATCCAGAGCAACTATGGGAAACTACAATGGACCCGAATACCAGAACAATGATGAGAGTTACTGTCGAGGACGCCGCAAACGCTGAATTGATGATTACTACACTTATGGGTGATGATATTGAGTCAAGAAAAAAATACATAAGTGAACACGCAAACTTTAATAAAACGGATAATTTTGAAGTTAAATAGACTATCAAAAGGGGAATATAATGGACGACAACAATGAAGACAACACAATAGATGTTACGGAAGCAATAACCAAAGTTGCCAAATCTCAAAAGCCAAAAAACAAAAAAGATATTTTGGTTTCTGGCGGTATGATAGACAAGGAGTTAGATGAAGTTTTACATACCAGTATGATGCCATATAGTGAATATGTAATTTTGGACAGAGCATTGCCAAGAGTGGAAGATGGACTAAAACCTGTTCAAAGGCGTATTCTTTTTGCTATGCTGGGTTTGGGGCTAGAACCTGACAAACCATACAGAAAATCTGCGCGTATTGTTGGTGAATGTTTGGGTAAATTTCACCCACACGGTGATACTTCTGTTTATGATGCTATGGTGCGTATGGCACAACCTCACAATATGTCGGAAATTTTGGTACAGGGACACGGTAACTTTGGTAGTAATGATGGTGATAGTGCGGCTGCTATGCGTTATACCGAAGCAAAATTAGCACCTCTTGCTATGGAACTTTTGCGTGATTTGGATAAAGATACAGTATCGTGGAGTTTAAATTTTGATGATACTCTAAAAGAACCAGATATGTTACCAGGGCGTTATCCAAATTTACTGGTGAACGGAGCATCTGGAATTGCCGTAGGATTGGCAACAAATATTCCAACGCACAACTTAGGAGAAGTAATTGATGGAGTTGTAGCATATATTGATAAGCCTACTATAAGTTTAAAAGATATGATGCAGTATATAAAAGCCCCTGATTTTCCAACTGGTGGTGCTATTACATTAGATGAATTGACCCAAGCCTATGAAACAGGTAAAGGCAAAATTATGATGTATGCCAAATATCATATAGAAACTACTGCGGGTGATAAGAAAAATATAGTAATTACTGAATTACCTTATCAAGTGAACAAGGCTAAACTGTTGCAAACCATTGCGGTTTTGCGTGATGAAAAGAAAGGCAAATTAGCAGATATTAGTGATATTCGTGATGAAAGCGATAGGCAAGGTATGCGTGCCGTTGTTGTGGTAAAAAAAGATGGCGATGTTAACGGTATTATTGATTTGTTACTCAAATATACGGATATGCGTTGCTCATTCGCTATAAATATGGTGGCTATTGCAGGTGGGAAACCGCAAACTATGGGACTTTTGGATATTATCAAATATTATGTGAATTATCAAAAAGAAGTCATAGTGCGTAGAAGTAAATATGACTTAGCAGTTGCAAAAGAGCGTTGTCATATCTTAGAAGGTTTATTGATAGCGATAAAAAATATTGATGAGGTAATTGCGATTATCAAAAAATCTGCAAGCCCTATTGATGCAAAAATGAAATTGAAAGACAAATTTTTACTTAGCGACCGTCAAGCACAAGCAATTTTGGATATGCGACTAGCAAGATTAACAAATTTGGAAGTAAATAAAATTTCAGATGAAATCAAAGAATTGAAAATTAGGATTGATGAATTGAATGCAATTATCAAATCCACTGCTTTGCAATTCCAAATTGTAAAGGATGAGTTATTAGAAATAAAGAAAAAATACAAAACGCCTAGAAGAACGCAGATTTTAAATGCAAAGCAAATGGTAAAAGTGGAAACAGTGAATCTTGATGCTCCTGTGCCTGTTGTTTTGGTTTTGACAAATGAGGGCAATTTAAAAAATATTGATGAAAAAACATTTGGAAGTGCAAATAAAGAAATAGGTACAAGCCTCAATTTGAATAATACTTGTAGCCAAATTTTGCGAGTACAATCAAATAAAAAATTATTAGCATTTACAAATAAGGGCTATGTAATGCAATTTACCGCAAGTGAATTTAAGCAATGCAGATTCAAGGATAAAGGAATTAGCCCAAGGGAAGCATTTGTAGATTTTGCTTTGGATGAGAAAATTGTAAAGATTATTGAAGGTGATTTCAATGATGATGATTTGTTATTCTTTACTGCACAAGGTTATGTAAAACGCACTGCAATCAAAGAATACGATTTGCAAAAAGCATATGCGCAAGGTATTAAATTGCGTGAAGATGTAGATTATGATGAATTACTAAATGTTGTGATTGATGATAAACACAAAGATATGATTTTCGCAACTTTGCAGGGTCAGGTATTATACGCCAAAAAAGATGATGTACCTAGCCAAGGTAGAGTCGCTGGTGGTGTAAAAGGTGTAAACCTTAGTGAAGCAGACTTTGTTATCTATGGAGATGTTTGTGATGACAATGGTGAGTTAGTAGTATTTACAAATAAAGGTTTGACAAAACGGATAGTAATCTCGCAAATAGGAATTTTACCACGCTATCGTAAAGGTGTAAAACTCATTACTTTGGGGACAGATGATGAAGTGATTTGGGCAACAAAAGTAACTACACCAAAGGAATTAATTGTAAAATGTGGCGAAGAATTTGTAGTAAAGTCAACTGATAAGATTTCTATTGAACCAAGAACTACAAAAGGAAAAACAATTATCAAATCAAAAGGTACAGTCAGTGTCTTTATAAATGAGAATTAATTAGAAAAGAAAGTACAAATTGTATTTTCTTTTTTTATTTTATATAAGTATTAATGTTCTAAGAATTGTTTGTTTTTCATATAATTTTATATAAAAAATAAATAATTCGACAAATTTAAGTTTAATTGTTTAGTTTAAACGACGATTAGAGCATTTACGCATATGCGTATTAAACTTTGATTTTATAGAATATTAGTGAGGCTGTTATGAAATATCTAATTTTTAAGAAAACAACTTTGATTATTGGTATTACCTTTTGCCTTTTAGCCATTATAGTTAGCCTGCCTTTTGGACAGAATTGTGTTGCTGGTGTTTTCTTTGGAGAAACAGTACGCAAAATCCCAGTTTATTGTGTATCAACAGGGGAGAAACAAGTAGCCATTTCTTTTGACGCCGCTTGGGGTGCGGACAAAACTGAAAAAATTATGGATTTGTTAGATGAGTATAATGTAAGTGCCACTTTCTTCTTGGTAGGATTTTGGGTAGAGAAATTTCCTGATTTGGTAACCGCAATAGAAAATCGGGGATTTGAAATAGGAACGCATAGCAATACTCATCCTGATATGACAAAGTTGACAGCAGAACAAATGGAATCAGAATTACAGACTTCCATTGACTTGATTGAAAACTTAACAACCAAAGATGTAAAGTTATTTAGAGCACCGTATGGTAGTTATAATAATCAATTATTGACTACTGCGGAAAAACTTGGTTTACAAACAATTCAATGGGATGTTGATTCTTTGGACTGGAAAGGCATAAGTGGTGCGGAAATTTCTGGCCGTGTTGTGAATAAAGTAAAGAATGGTTCTATAATACTTTGCCACAACAATTCAGACCATATTTTAGATGCTTTGCCTATTATTTTTGACAGGTTAAAAAATCAAGGTTACACAATAACCTGTGTGGGTGATTTGATATATAAAGATAACTTTATAATCGACCATACTGGTTTACAGAAATCAAATTCAGCCTAGGTACAAATTAAAAATTTTTTAAAAAATACGGAGGTAATTATGAACTTAGAATTTGACAACAATAGAGTTTACTTGGTGGGTAAAGTAACAAGTGAACCTGTGTTTAGTCACGAGATTTATGGTGAGGGCTTTTATGATATCAATTTGGAGGTTGATAGGTTATCAAATCAAACTGATATAATACCAGTAACTATTTCGGAAAGGTTATTTAGTGAAAAAAGTTTGGCAATAGGTACAGAACTTGCAATTCGTGGGCAATTTAGAAGTTATAACAAAATGGTTGACGGCAAAAGCAAATTAATGCTGACAGTGTTTGTGCGAGAAATCGTAGAAAAAAGACCAGACTTGAATAGTAATGTAATTGAATTGGCAGGTTATATTTGTAAAGAACCTGTATATAGGACAACACCTTTTAAAAGAGAAATTTGCGATGTTTTGCTGGCTGTTAATAGGGCATATAACAAATCTGATTATTTACCTTGCATCGGTTGGGGAAGGAATGCAAGATTTATTAGTAATGTCGGTGTAGGTGAAAAATTATATATCACAGGGCGTATTCAAAGCAGGGAATATCAAAAGCGTGTAGATGAAAATGAGGTGGAAAAACGAGTTGCTTTTGAAGTATCAATTAGTCAGGTATCTCTTGCGGATACGAATGAGCATTTGCTCTTAGAAGAAAATATGACTGCACTTCATACAGTTGCGGTAGAACAAAATTAAAATAAAAGCCTTCTAAATATAGAAGGTTTTTTTATTTCTTTAAAATGTGCTTTAAAAACACTTATATACTAATACGATTTTTAATGCAAATTAAAATATTTAATTTGCCTTTTTTTTTACTAGTATCCACGACCTTATTTCTGTTAACTATCATTACTACTGCTTTTGTTGCTACTTTCCGATTTTTAAAAAAATATCATATGTTATAGCGAAGTGTCTTATATAAGGCAAAATGCTTTTGGCATTTTAAAAAAATTTTTTACTTCGCTAATTTGTCCGCTAGAAACAAGGAAAATTTGAGCGTAGAGTTCTCAAAATAAGTGGAAAATTTATATAATTGTATTTTTTAATTAAAATTAATTCATATTTAATTCAAAGTCAGCATTTTCAATTCTGGCTTTTTTCTTTCTTATATGGATAGCAATAAGCATTAAAATTACACAGACCAAAGCGACAGTCATCATTACTAAGCCCAAGATTTGCATATTGCTAAACTTGCCGTCATCAATGTAAATATGCGAAATATAACCAGATAAAGTAACACCATTTTCCTGCCACTCTATTAAACAAACATCATTTGCAGTATTGATAACATTTACTCTTACGCCTCGTGAAATAGTGCAAATTGCATTATCGAGATTACTATTCGCAAATATTTCCACTTCTTCCCTGGTTGTTGCGTTAGTTACAAAAGTGCTTGGTAGCGGAGTAATACTAGTTTCAATAATAGTTCGAGCATCAATATATCCAAATTTTAAAATATTATCTTTTGTGTAAGAAATAGGTACAAAACTGATGCCATTATTATCAACAGGTAATAACGCACTATTTAGAGGTGTAACTATAAAATAATTGCTGTCCAGAGTGTATTGATAAAGGGTATCCGTTGTACGAACTATTCCGTTTTCATCATTTGATAGAGTAGTAGGCAAAACATAAACTATACTAGAATTTATTATTAAACGGCTGGCAGAATTTGCCACACCAGTATTTTCTATTGTAACACTTGATTTTTTAACATAACCAAAAACATTGTACTGACTGATATTTGTATCCATTACATAATAAAATTCATCATCGCTGTCATCTAAAACTACCAACAATTTACCACTATCTAGTGTATCAAGTAACATTAAATAATTTGCGTATTTGTAAAAATTAGTATTATCGTTATTGATACTAACTACATTCAAAGGCGTTGTTGGTGTAAAAGTATTTACATCAATAGGTAAGTTTTCTTCTTGCAAGGAATTAAAAAAGTTATTACTATCGTTTGTAATTTCCACTTGTGTAACTAAATCTGGATATAAAAAATATGCAATACCATTATCAGCGTTTATACAAAAATTTATTGCATTAGTAAAAGTTGAATCCAAAATTAAGGTAGTATTTTCGGTTTCGGTTGCGTGTATTAATTGAATTTCTGTACCTTTTGCCAAAATGTACAAATCATTTTTGTGGTCTAAAATAATCGATTGTATATCATATAGAGTATTAGGTAAATTATAAATATCTTGTACCGATGCAGAATTTTCATTGATACTGTAAATTACATTTCCTACACTCAAAAGTAAAGTACTGTCATCAAGTGCTACGGCAATTTTACTATTTGTATTTACTATTATAGGACTAGACAATGTACTCAAATTGCAATAAAGAACAAATTTGCTCGTAGTACTAGACTTTTTATAAATTTTACTTGTATTGTCAAGCAAATAAATATCACCATTAATTGTGTTCGTAATATCCAAAATTGTACCAATGTTACCTGCCACAACTGTACTTGTAGGTGTAGTAAAGTATCTAGAATAAATGCTATCAGTGTAAAAGTCAGTAGTAGAACGGATATGCACATCGTTTACATTCAATGCCCCTATTGCCACAGTGCTTGAATAGTTTACAGAAATTGTATTAGGCTCGGTCAAATCACCATATGTATCATATAATTGACTGCTATCCAAAATGGCATTTGTTTTGAGGTCATATCTATAAATTTTACCACCATCACTTGTGTAGTCCGTTATATATATAGTAGAAGAATTCATACTCAAATCTTGTCCTGATTCCAAAGTGATATCTAGGTTTTCACTGCTTATGATAGGCACATTGTCGGCAGAAACAAAAGAAATTGTGTTAGGATAAATCAAACACAAAGTTAATGCTAAGGTGAAAAATAGTAACGCTTTATTCATAAGTATTTCCTCTCCTAATTCACCAAATTATAACATATTTGTTGGTATTAGTGAAATATTTTGAGGTATTTTGTTTAAATAATTAATAATGTCGTTAGATGTCAACATTAGTTGTTTATACTTGTTACAAATATGCCAAAAAAGTAAAAATAGATTATTTACTACAATATTAAACATTTTTGTAAAATATTTTACAAAAA
>Ga0172377_10003202_pt1 | contig 16777 bp, 10 predicted proteins | sample Pumphouse3metaG_FD_119749 | JGI IMG/M metagenome (GOLD analysis project Ga0172377, IMG submission 119749) | Leachate microbial communities from a municipal landfill in Southern Ontario, Canada - Pumphouse #3 metaG | ecosystem: Engineered > Solid waste > Landfill > Unclassified | place: Canada...
ATTCATTTAGCAAGTTCTTCTGGGAGGGATCAGAGTCACTAAGCGCTAAAGCGCAAGTGTCTCTGTTTCTTGCTCGGTTCTTGACAATTTCACTTCACCAAAGCAATTTTTAGAGGTACCCTTTATTTAACGAAAAGTCCCAGAATGCGGAGCTCGGAAATGGCGATGTCGCTCGCCGGGTTCACTACGTATTCCGAGTCCAGATAAATTTGTATTTCCGTGGTCTCGACCGTTTTCATCGCCGGGTACTGCACGCCTTTGAGGTCTTCCAGCTCGATGCGCTGCCGGTAGCCTTCGCGCGTCTGTAGATAGAGCGACTTGGGCTTGTTGAATGCGCGGAATCTGTCGCCGATCTTGTCGTCGACGGATTTCTGATAACCGATGGCGAAACCGAGCGAGGTCACGATCGTGGACTGTTCAAAATCCAGAATGAGAATCGGGTCGCGGTCATTTCCGGAAACAGGAGCGAGCCATGCGGTCCTGAGGTCTTTATCGAATAAATTATCCGTGGAATAGCCGCCGTGTACGTCTGATTCCAGCTTGCGGGTTTCTTCCGCGGCGCGCACGGTTACTTTGGAAATTTCCTGAAAGGTGCGGGGCGGTTTGTAGTTGAGCATGAAGAGAATCAGGAGGAAGACGAGGAGCGGGAACAGGAAAATGCCGGAGAGAAGAATTTTCCGCGAAAGGAGCATGTGTGCTTCCTTTTCAACGCCGACGAGAGGACGGTTCTTTATCGCGCCGCGGACGCCGTTTACGGGCATTTCTCCCGTCATGCGGTTATGCGTCTTCGGAAACACGGAGTCGAGCGCGTCGAGGACTTCCTGCATGTCGTGGAAACGGTCGGCGATGTGCTTCTTGAGGCATTTGAGGATGAGCGCGGAAAGGCCCTTGGGTATGTCCGGCCGGAACATTTCCGGCGCGGGCGGCTGTTCCTGCACGTGCTTCATCGCTATCTCGATGGGCTTCGCGCCGAGGAAGGGTAGCCTGCCGCAGGACATCTCGAAGAGGATTACGCCGAAGCTGTAGATGTCGGATTGAATGGTGACGTTATCGCCGTGGCACTGTTCCGGGGACATGTATTCCGGGGTGCCCATGGTCATGCCCGTCATCGTGAGATGTTCCGCTTCCTGAATGTGAGAGATGCCGAAATCCATCAGGTATACGCGGTTGTCGTGCGTGAGCATGATGTTCGACGGCTTCACGTCCCGGTGGATAATTCCCTTGCTGTGCGCATAAAGTAATCCGCGGGCGACCTGCTTCGCTATGAGCTCGATCGCGCCGAAGTCAAGGCGGCTCCGGTTTTTGAGGACATCCGCGAGAGTGCTTCCTTTCACGTACGTCATCGCGATGAACAGCTGCCCGTTCTGCTGACCGAAATCGTACACCTGCACTAGATTCTGATGATCGAGTTCCTTCATCGCCTGCGCTTCGAGGTAGAAGCGTTCGACGGCTTCCTTGTCCGAGGAGGCGTCGAGAACCTTGAGCGCGACTTCGCGGTTCAGTTTTTTCTGAAGGGCCTTGTACACGTAGCCCATTCCGCCCCGTCCGAGGACGCCGAGCAGGTCGTAGTCATCGTTAAACGGGCGCGGAAATCTCTGGTTGCTTTGAAAAGGTATGGTCATTTTGCTTTCTTCATCTGGTGCAGCGTGATGAATGTCACAATATAAAATATAGCGGCGATGCCGAGCGGGAGGAGAATGTCGGAAATCCCCGCGGGAGTGCCTGTGAAAAGGTTCTGGAGCGCTGTCTGTGTGTAGCGCGCGGGAATCGCATACGAAATGATCCGCGCGATGCCGTCCATTTCGTCGACGGGGACGAGGGCGCCTGCGAGGGCTATCTGGGGAATGATGAGGATGGGGAGGAATGCGTTCGCCTGCCCTGGGTTTCTGGAAGAAGCGCTCGTGAGGAGGCCGAGTGAAACGGAGGCGATAAGCGTAGTGGAAATTGCGGCGAGCGCCGGAAGCGCGGGCGGGGTGAGGCCTGTCTTCGGGGCGATAGCGGCGTAGCAGATGAGCGTCTGGAGGAGTGCGAAGAAGAACGGGAACACGGCTTTCGCGCAGAGCACGGGGAACACTGGGAGCCCGCTGCGGAATTCTTCGATGATGAGTTCCTTTTCCTGTACGAACTCCCGGATGGAGAGCGAGAGCGCGAACCAGTTTGCGCAGAGGATAAGCGCGAAGGCGACTATCCAGAACGATGAATTTTCAGAGAAAATCTGCGAAAGGAGGAAGGCGATGATGACCGGCTGCAAAATGAGCGCTATGGTCTTGCCTTTGTCGCGGAACCACTGCTTGGAGAGCAGGCGCAGGAAGTAGAAGAAAAATTCGCGTCGCGGCACTTTCGGAAAAAGAATTTTCCCGGAGGATTCTTCGATGCGCGCGGTTTTGCGCCCCGAGGCTTCCCAGCTTTCGCCGGAACGTTCGGTCAGACTTTCGAGAATCGTTTCCGGGTCTGCTGCGTTGAAGTAATCGTAGGCTTCCTGCGGCGTGCCGAAGAACGCCTCTTCGCCGCCGTGGAGCACGAGGACTTTGTCTGCGACGCGGAGCGCCTCGTAGCCGTGCGTCGTGAGGATGACCGTGTGCCCGAGGAGCGCGAGCTTGCGGAGATGCGTGCAGAGAATCTTCGCGTTCACCGGATCGAGCCCTGCGAGGGGTTCGTCGAGGAGTATGAGCCCCGGCGCGCCCATGAGCTGTGCCGCGAGCGCTGTGCGGCGGCGTTCCCCTCCGCTGAGGGTCGCGACGGAATGATTTTCGAGATTGTCGAGCGCGAAAAGCGAGGTGAGCTTTTTTAGGCGTTCATCAATTTCTGTGTCCGTGTAATCGGCGGGGAGCGTGATGCGCGCCGTATGGCGGAGGGTTTCACGCACGTTGAGCGCCTCGCGGAGGAGCGGCTCCTGGGGGAGCGTCGCGACCTGTTCCTGCAAATGTTTTTCGCTGTAAGGGATTCCGTCGAAAGTGATCGTCCCGGTCGCACATTCGTGCTTGCCGGCGAAGAGGCGGAGAAGCGTGCTCTTGCCCTGCCCGGAGCGCCCGATGATGGCGAGGATTTCCCCCGCAGGGAGCGAGAAGTGCATCCCCTTGAGGAGTTCGCGGCCCTTGACTTTGACGCCCGCGTGCTGTACGCAGACGCTTATTCCGGTGTCCTTCTGATGTATGCGCAGTGCGCCTTCGCGGAACTCCAGCAGGCACCACGGAAGCTTGAGAACGGCGTTCTCTTCGAGTTCCATGCGCTTTCCGTGCGCAAATTTCAGAACGCATTTTCCGCTTTTGAGAATCGCGGAGGCGAAGAGCGCGGGGCAGGCCGGGTGCTTTATCGCAATCGAATGTTCGCCGTGCGCACGTCTGCCGAGGAACACGGGAACCGTTTCGGAAAGGCTGATCGGCTCGATGTCCTCGAGCGAGCGGATGTGCTGCAGCGTGAGCCCTCCGTTTTTGATGAATACGCGGATCTGCTGCAGGCCTACCAGGAGAATGTCGTCATCCTGAAGAATTACTTTGTCTATGGAATTCCCGTTGACGCGGGTCCCGGTCGTGAGGCTCAGATTTTTAAGGATCCAGTCATCGCCGGCTTTATCGATCTGCGCGTGCCTGCGGGAGACTAGACGGTCGGGCAGGACGAGATCGCAGTCGTCGTTCCTTCCGATAAAGAAAGTATTTCCTGCCTGGACTTTTATGATGTGGAATGGACTCGCCATACTGGAAAACTCCGGGCTTTAAACGAGGGCGCTGACCGCGGTTTCGAACCTGTCGCATGCCTTGCGGAGCGTCTCCATGTCCGCAGCATAAGAGAAGCGGACAAAACCTTCGGCGCCGAACGCGCTCCCGGGGACGATCGCGAGCCCTTGCGTAAGGAGGTATTTGCAGAAATCCGAAGAATCCCGCAGAACGGTTCCGTCCGGGGCGCGCTTCCCGAAAAGGGAACTCACGTCCGGGAACAGGTAGAACGCGCCTTCGGGGACGCGCACTGAAATTCCGGGGACGCCTGCGATGCGCCCGGAGATGTAATCCCTGCGTCCGAGGAATGCCGCTTTCATAGTTTGTACGGAATCAAACGGGCCGTCGAGTGCGGCGAGCGCGCCGTACTGCGCGATGTCCGAGGGGTGGTGCGTCGCCTGGCTCTGAAATTTGCCAATGAGTTTCGCCGCTGACTCGGGCGCCGCCACGTAGCCGATGCGCCAGCCCGTCATACAGAACGCCTTGGAAAGCCCGTTCACAAGGAACGTGCGCTCCTGCATTCCGGGAAACGCGGCGGTGGATACAAATTTATCCGTATAGGTGAAATGTTCGTACACTTCGTCCGAGATACAGTAAAGATCGCCTTTGACGATGACTTCCGCGATGTCGCGGAGCTCCGCTTCGGAATATACGGCGCCCGTCGGGTTGCAGGGATTGTTAATGATGACGCACTTGGTGCGCGGGGTGACTGCATTTCCGAGATCGCGCGCGGTCATCTTAAAACCGTTTTCCGCGACCGTGTTCACGATTTTCGGAACGCCGCCGAGGTACTTCACGAGTTCGGGGTAGGTGACCCAGTACGGGGAAGGAATGATCACTTCGTCATTTGTATTTAAAATCGCGGAAAGTGCGTTGAATACGGCATGCTTCGCTCCGCTCGTCATCACGATCTGTGACGGCTCGTAACGGAGCTCGTTTTCGCGTTGGAGCTTGCGGCACACGGCGTCACGGACTTCCTTGATACCGACGGGAGCGGTGTAGCGCGTTCTGCCCGCTTCAATCGCTTCGCAGGCCGCTTTGCGGATGTGCGGGGGCGTCGGAAAATCCGGCTCACCAGCGCCGAGGCTCACGATGTCCTTGCCCTGGGCGATGAGTTCTTTTGCGAGGGTGTCGATGGCGACCGTCTGCGACGGGGAAATGTTCTGCGCGCGCGTAGATAGACTTTTCATTTGTTGCGAATGCCTTGTTCACGGATGCGGAACCGCCGGCTGTCGAGGTATCCGGCGATGAGCGGGAACAGCAGGCAGTGGGAAACCGTTATGCACAGGAGTCCGAGCACGGAAACAAGACCGATGCTGCGGAGTCCGGGGTGAGAGGAAATGAGAAAACCGTAGATGCCAATGAGCGTGAGCGCCTGGGCTATTGCGACCGTGATGCCCGTGGTGTGGGTGATGTAATGCAGGCTTCCTGTCGACTTTTCGTAGTAGGCGTTCCAGAGCTGGATGGAGCCGTCGAGGCTCATTCCGATGAGGAGCGGAAACGCGAGCGCGCTGTAAGCGGAGATTTCGATGCCGAGGAGCCGCATCAGGGAAAGTAGCCAGAGGAACGCGACGCAGGGGGATGCGAGGGTAAAGAGCGTGAGAGAAAGTTTGTTATAAAAGAGAAGGAGGAGGATGGCTATCGCCACTATGCCGACGATGATGGATTTGCGGAGGTAGGGGAGCGTTTCGTCCAGGAGGTCCGCGCGGACGATCGCCGTTCCCGTGAATTTATACTTCGCCCCTTCCGGGAACTGGACGCTCCGGAGTTCCCGCGCGAAGCGGCGGCAGGCGAGCCCGTCGTCCGGATCAATGTCCGGGAATACGAAAGCGAATTCGCCGATGGTGCCGTCGCGACCTTCGAATTTGTGGCGCAGGCTTTCGGGCAGGTCGTCTTCGCTGATGGGGGTGACACCCCAGGAGTCCATTATTTTCTTCAGGTTCGCGGAATCCGCGGGGCGGAGCTTCTTGATGAGTTCGGGGTGGAGCTCCGCCTTGATATCGTTGATGAGCGCGAGCTTTTCCTTCTGGTTCGCCGGGAGGAGGTCCGCATAGGTCACGACGGTGCCGATTGTCGTCGAAGGATTGTGACTGCTTTCATCATTGATCGCCTTGGCGAATGTGATGGATGCGTGCGCGTCCGGGAGGAGGACCACGGCTGGGTCGTAGAGCGTATAGCCCGTGAGCGTGAGGAGACTGTCCGCCTTCGCTGAAGGCGATGTCATTTCCGTATGCGAATAATTGTAATCGAAGACGGGCAGGAAGCCCCGTATTGCGAGGAGGAGCGTGATCGCGATGACGGGAATCCAGAGCTTGCGGTATCCCGTGTAGGGATGTTCCTGAATGTCCGAAAATTCGATGAGGTGCTTCCTCTCGAGGATGGCGAACGGCTTCTTGCGCTGCGTTACGAGCAGGAGCGCCGGGAGGACGAGGCAGCAGAGGCTGCAGTTCAGCGCGGAGCCGATTGCGCCGAGCGTTCCGAATTCCCTCACGCCGGCGAGCGGAACGAGTGTGAGGCTTAGGAATGTCGCGGCGCATATTGCCGCGGAAACGGTGATCGCGGGGCCGATGCACAGGAGCGCGCTTTCGAGGCTGATCTCGGGGCTCAGTCCCTTGCGGCGTTCGTCCGCATAGCGGCTCATGATGTGCGTCGTGAGCTGACTTCCGAGGCCGGGCAGGACGAGCGCGAGCATCAGGGTGAACAGGTTGATTCGCCCGTAGAGGACGTCTGCGGCGGCGAGTGTCCAGAGGACGGTCATCGCGATAGGAACCGCGGCGAAAAGCGCGATCTGCGGCTGTCTGTAGAAGCGGAGGAGGAGCGTGAGGAAAAGGATGATCGCGCAGGCGATGCCCGTTTTCCGGACTTCGGGCAGGAGCGTCCTTCCTGTGTCCGCGGCTGCGTAGACTTTGCCTGTGTAGTAGATTCTGATGTCCGCGCTTCCCGGAATGTCCCGGATCGCGTCGGAAACATGATGGAGGAGCGAACGCGACGCTTTAAGATCCGAGATGTTCTTCGCCGGGTAGATGTCCAGCACGCGGATCGTTCCGTCTTCGCTCGAATAGGTGTCGCGGAGCTTGCCGAGATATTTTTTCTCGAGATCGTCGAAGGAAAGCGAATCCTTTAGAATTTTGTCGAGGGAGTCCGCCGCCGGGTCCGTATCTATCAGGTTCACGAACAGCGGGTTGCTTTCGAGCGCATAGCGTTCCGTGAGTTCGCGCACCCGCTTCTGAATGAGTTCAAGGTCGCTTCTCTGGATGTAGAGCAGCTTGTTCTGCTTGTAAAAGTCAATGTCCGATTCGTATTCGACGTAGTTCACGAGCGGATCATGCTGGATCTTTGCCGCGAGTGTCCGCACGAAGTTCGCGTTCTTCGCGCTGTCCTTGGACTCGATGACGACGGTGAGCGTTCCGAACCCGCCGAATTTCTTTTCGACGGCATCGTTAGCCTGTTTCGTCGCGGAGTTCTGCGGGAGCGCGTCCAGAATGCGCAGTTCCCAGCGGAGCCGCGTCACGGGGTAGACGCAGAGCGCGGACACGGCGAGCGTGAGCGCGAGAATCGCCCAAGGATGCTTATTTGCGCACCGCACTATCCGGAGAAGCAGAGAAAACATGTCTTCAATTTATTTATTTTTACGAGACTACGATGTCGCGCATCTCCGCAGTATTCCTTTTTCTGTGCGTCTCCTGGCTGTTCGCCGAAGGAGATTCTTCTTTTGCCGTGTCCGGGAAATCCGCGGATTCCTTGAATGCTGCGGTGCCGGCGGATTCCGCGGCGGCGCCGAAAAATTTGGCGCAGGATAGTTCCGCCCCGGCGGATTCCGAACCAGAGATGCGCACGGATATGAGTCTCGCCGCGAGTGCGGATTACAAGGATGAAAAGCCGCTCTGGCTTCAGGCGATGATCTGGCCCTTTAATCATATTGTGCAGCCGCTGTTCGATGCCGCCGTGTTTCCTTTCGCCGGACCCATTCACTATGCCGTTAAGTACAACGTCATTGAAACCGGCGTGGATATGGTCGCTTTCGGGAAAAACAAGAATATATTCATCTATCCCACGATGAATCTGAAGCCCGGGGCGTCCACGTCGCTCGGATTTTCCTACCGGCACCGCAATATGCTGCAGGAGAAGGATTACTTCTATTTCGGCGGCAATTATTATGCGAACGGGGACTGGGACATGGACACCCGCTACACCAAACGGAACTTGTTCGGAACGGATCTCTTCGCCGGCACCCGGTTCAAGTATTGGCAGGATAGGAATGCGTCCTGCGTCCTTCCGGGGAGCGGCAAGTCGTTCGTTTATACGGACTCCTCGTTCAGTTTTTCCATCCGCACCGGTCATCCCGTGCCGCGCATTCCCAATGTCAACTTCGGCGCGGAATCCGGCTTCAACTATAATCACGAGAATCTTCCTGATGTCGAAGATTCCATTGTGAACACCCCATCCTTTAACCGCTATGAACGCGGCCTGTATCAGAATTTTTATACGATTCCGTTCAAGGTCGAACTGGACTACGACAATCTGGACGCCCCGTATGTGCCGACCACCGGGTATCGCGCCGGGATATCCTTCACATACATCAAGGTCGGGGACTACGGGGGGCCGAACTCTTCCAGCGAGTCCAATGACAAGAGCCACGATTACCGGAGCATGGACTTTTTTGCACAGCACTATATTTTTCTGGGCACTTTAAAATCGCCGTATCTGCTTTCGGCCGCTGAAGGCCGCAAGAACCGTAAATTCTACACGGATTTTTCGTGGGATGAAACCCTCCGCCTGTGGCGCCCGGAGAACATCCAGACGACGCTAATGAACCGCCGTGTCCTCGCGTTCCAGTTCCGTATGCGGCAGATCTGGGAAAACGAAAAGGGCGGCGCTCCTCACAAGGCGTTTCAGACGCTCAATGCCCGGTACCCTTTGAGGGGGTATACCGGCACTTTCGCGGACCGTGCGACGATGGGCTTTTCGGCGGAGTACCGCTGGCCGATCGATAAACTCGTGGACGGCGTCGTCTTTGATGAATATGCGATGTATCTTCCGGGGCTCGATCAGATCAGTATGGACCGTCTTCTAAATTCCTGGGGCTTCGGGGTGCGGGTACGCCGTCCCGATATGTATTTTTTCCGCGTCCAGATCGGTTTTCACGGAAGTCATGGCGTGAGTTTCGTCTGCACGATCGCTCCGGAATTCCAGTAAACCATTTCTTTTCATCTGCTTTTTGCGGCAAAATACGGCATTTTGGTGTTTTCCCGCGTCAAAAATTGCTATCTATGGAATACGTTTTTATCAACTCAATGTCTTAAAAGGACGGTTCTTTATGGCTAGAAAAAAGATTGCGCTCGTTGGCGCCGGTCAGATTGGTGGCACGATGGCTCTGGTCCTCGCGCAGAAGCAGCTCGGTGATGTGATCCTCATCGACATTCCGCAGGCTGGCGGCATGCCGGCCGGCAAGGCCCTCGACATCATGGAAGGCCGCGCTCTCATCAACACCTCCTGCATTCTCGAAGGTTCCACGGACTATGCCGATATCAAGGGCGCCGATGTGGTGATCGTCACCGCCGGTTTCCCGCGTCTCCCGGGCATGAGCCGCGATGACCTTCTCGACAAGAACTGCGGCGTCATCAAGACCGTCGGCGAAGCCATCAAGAAGAACGCTCCGGACGCGTTCGTCATCGTCATCACCAACCCGCTCGACGCGATGGTGTACAATATGCAGAAGGTCACGGGCTTCCCTTCAAACCGCGTCATCGGTATGGCCGGCGTGCTCGATTCCTCCCGCCTCGCCTGCTTCGTCGCTATGGAACTCGGCGTTTCCGCCGAAGACGTCAAGGCGACGGTGATGGGCGGCCACGGTGACACGATGGTCAGCCTCTATGAATGCGTTTCCGTCGGCGGCATTCCGCTTCCGCAGCTCATGAGCAAGGAAAAGTTCTCCGCGATTGCAAAGCGCACGGCCGATGCCGGTGGCGAAATCGTGAAGCTCCTCCAGAAGGGTTCCGCGTTCTACAGCCCGGCTACCTCCGCCATTCACATGGCGGAAGCCTACCTCCTCGACAAGAAGAGCGTGTTCACTTGCGCTGCGAAGCTCAACGGCGAATACGGAGTCAATGGCCTGTATTGCGGCGTGCCGGTCGTGATTGGTGCGAACGGCGTTGAAAAAATCTTCGAAATCAAGATGAACGCTGAAGAAAGGGCTGCTTTTGACAAGTCCGTCGAAGCGGTCAAGAAGAATGCCGCGTGGGTTGACGCTCACTAAGCTTTCTTAAATCTTGAAAGATTTCAAAAGGGACTCCGGCGACGGAGTCCTTTCTGTTTTTTTCTATATTGTGGTTGCTTTTTTAACAGGAAATAATTATGGGCAAAAACTTATATCAGAAAGTCTTTGAAAGTCACACGGTGGCGAAGCTCCCGAGCGGTCAAACCCAGCTCTTCATCGGACTTCACCTCTGCCACGAAGTCACGAGCCCGCAGGCCTTCGCGATGATCCGCGAGGAAGGCCTCAAGGTCAAATATCCTGAACGTACGTTCGCCACGGTCGATCATATCATTCCGACGACCGCAGACGACCGCAGACGCCCTCTCAAGGACGCCATTTCCGAGGAAATGTTCGCCCATATCGAAAAGAACACCAGGGATTTCGGAATCCGCTTCTTCGGCCCCTCCACTGAGGAACAGGGCGTGATTCACATCGTCGGCCCCGAGGAAGGCGTGACGCAGCCCGGCATGACCGTTGCCTGCGGGGATTCCCACACGGCGACGCACGGCGCTTTCGGCGCTATCGCTTTCGGCATCGGCACGAGCCAGGTCGCCGACGTTCTCGCGACGCAGACGCTCGCGATGAGCCCCCTCAAGACGCGCCGTCTGCTCTTCACGGGCAAGCTCAAGCCGGGCGTGACCGCCAAGGACGTCGCCCTCGCGTACATCGCGAAGCTCGGCGTAAACGGCGGCGTGGGATACGCTTATGAATTCGCAGGCCCCGTGATCGAGGCCCTCGACATGGAAGGCCGCATGACGATCTGCAACATGGCGATCGAAGGCGGCGCCCGCGTCGGATACTGCAATCCGGACGAAAAGACGTTCGCGTTCCTCAAAGGCAAGCCCTACGCGCCCACGGCGGACAAGTGGGACGAAGCTGTCCGCTACTGGAAATCCGTGGCGAGCGACGCCGACGCGAAGTTTGACGACGAAGTGGAAATCAACTGCGATAACCTCGAACCGATGGTCACTTGGGGCATCACGCCCGCGCAGGCGATTCCGCTCAACGGCAATATGCCGAAGGTCTCTTCTTTTGAAGGCTCCGAACGCAAGGTCATCGAAGAGGCTTACGAATACATGGGCTGGCAGGAAGGCGGCAAGATGATCGGGACGCCGGTCGACATCGCTTTCGTCGGCAGCTGCACCAACGGACGCCTCGCGGATCTCAAGGCCGCAGCAGAGGTCATCAAAGGCCACAAGGTCGCGCCCACGGTCAGGATGTGGGTCGTCCCGGGCTCGATGAAGATCAAGAAGGAAGCCGAAGCGCTCGGCCTCGACAAGATCTTCAAGGATGCCGGCGCCGAATGGCGTGAAGCGGGCTGTTCCCTCTGCCTCGCGATGAACCCGGACAAACTTCAGGGCCGCCAGGTGAGCGCGAGCTCCAGCAACCGCAATTTCAAGGGCCGTCAGGGCAGCCCCACGGGCCGCACCATTCTGATGAGCCCTATCATGGTCGTCGCCGCCGCAATTGAAGGCAAGGTCGCCGACGTCCGCAAGTACATCAAAGGATAAGGGAGGAATCGAAAATGACAATCATTGACGTTGTAAAAGGCTCCGGCGTTCCCCTCCGCGGTAACGACATCGACACCGACCGCATCATTCCCGCCCGTTTCCTCAAGTGCGTCACGTTCGACGGACTCGGCAAGAATGCATTCGCGGACGACATCAAGGGCCTCGAAGCGCAGGGCAAGGAACATCCGTTCAAGAACCCGGTCTACGCGAATGGCTCGATCCTCGTCTCGAACCGCAACTTCGGCTGCGGCTCCAGCCGCGAACACGCCCCTCAGGCGCTCAAGCGCTGGGGCATCCGTGCGATCATCGCGGAAAGCTACTCCGAAATCTTCTTCGGAAACTGCGTCGCCCTTGGCGTCCCGTGCTACAAGGTGGACCACGTGACCGCGGACAGGATCCTCGACTGGATCGAGCAGCACCCCTCCGAGGAGATCGTGACGAGCGCTAGTTCCCGCACGCTGAAACTCGGCGGCGAAACGATCGCGCTCACTCTCGCGGATGGTCCGCGCGGGCAGTTCCTCGACGGTTCCTGGCATGCCCGCGCGACGCTGATGGCGAACGCTTCGAAGGTCGATGCGCTCGCCTCGAAGCTCCCGTACATGCAGTTCCTCAAGTAACAGGCGGTATTCCTGCGCATTCCGCGCCGGGTTCCGAATTTTTTAAGCCTCCGGAAAATGTTCCGGGGGCTTTTCTGTACGCGCCGAATTTTTTACACACTTTTTGAGAACAATTTTTAGCCGAGGAAGCGATTGAAAATTCAAGGGCGCTGCCGTAAATGATTCCTGGCACGCCTTTAATTGATTGAATGGAACGATTTGTTCTATTTTTTTTGACTTGTGAAAAAGGCGAATATGGCAATAAAAAATAACGAAAGGGAAATGAAAAATGAGTATAGATTTACACTGAACTTAAGCTTTTTAAAAAGGAGTGTTATGTCATTCAGAACAGTTTGCGGCATCGTCGGCGGAATGGGGATTCTCGCCGCTTCCGTTTCCGGGGCGACTGAATCGTCCTTTTCCTGGAGCAATGTCCAGATCGGCGGCGGCGGCTTCGTTTCCGCCGTCATCGCGTCCCCTGTGGACAAGAATCTTTTCTATGCCCGCACGGATGTGGGCGGCGCTTACCGCTGGGACGAATCACGTTCCAAGTGGGTGTCCCTGATGGACTGGGTGGATGTCTCCGAGCGCGGCTTGCTCGGAATTGAAGCGATCGCTGCGGATCCGACGACTTCGGGAACTGTGTATATGGTCGCGGGTACGAGTTACTGGAACTATGGCCGGACGGCGTTCCTCCGTTCTACGGACAAGGGGGACAGCTGGCAGGTAGTCTATACGTGGGATTCCACAGGCGCGAAAGGCGGTGCCGTCCAGGATTTCAAGGCGCACGGCAACGGCATGGGCCGCGGCAACGGCGAAGCGCTAGCGATCGACCCCGGCAATTCAGACATCATGTTCTATGGCTCCAAGAACAAGGGCCTGTGGAAATCGACGAATAACGGCACCAATTGGACGCATGTGGCCGCGTTCACCACGGCGGCGGGCTATGACACCACCTGGAACGGCTCCGGCTTTTCCTTCGTGACGTTCGCGCCGAAGTCCTCCAAGGTACTTTACGCCGGGTTCCTCCGCGAAGGCTCGACTTCGAAAGGCACTTTTGAAAATGTATTTACATCCACGGACGGCGGCGCGACCTGGAGCGCGCTCCCGATTCCCGACGCGCTCCGCTCCACGGCGGGTGGGGCAAAGGTCCGCCTGATGCCGCAGCGCGCGGTCATTTCGCGCGATGGGAACCTGCTGACGGTCACGTTCTCCGACGGCGCTGGTCCGCACACGATGGCGTGGAGTGAAGGCTGGGGCATGATCTATGACGGCTTCGGGCGCGGTGCCGTGCTTCAGTACAACGTTTCCACAAAGATGTGGTCGGACGTTTCTCCTGAGGATTTCATCGATGATGGCTCTACAGGAACGTCAAAATATGATGTAGTGAATGTTTCCGATACAAGTTACCAGTATCTCGCCCCTTACGGCGGCATAGCGATTGATCCGGCGAACGATTCCGTGATGATCGTGACGACGATGGGCTACCGCGGGGCGCAATTCTGGAAACTGGACACAACGGGCAAGAGCTGGAAGGATCAGTGGGGAACGAATGTCTACCGTACTACGGACGGCGGCAAAACCTGGGATGCCTCTTTCCGTTATTACTGGATGGATGGCGGCTTTTATCCGTCTACGGAGCAGATGAACGCGAACGGCATCGGCTGGATGTTCAACAGCTCCATTCACTGGACGGGAGCGGTCGCCATCGATCCGAATAACACGGACCGTGTATGGATCACTTCGGGTAATGGCGTGTTCCGCTGCGACAACATTTCCGATTACGACATCATTGCCGCCGGGACTTACGATTCGACGGCGAATTATTATTACAGCACCCGCACGGTGAATCAGCGGCAGGTCTGGAAGGTATTTTCCCAGGGTATCGAGGAAACAGTTCCCGAGGAAGTCGTCAGCATTCCGGGCGGCCCGCTCATTTCCATCATCGGGGACTACGACGGCTTCCGTCATGAAAGCGTTTCGAAGTATCCTTCCGAGCGCCTCCAGACGAATGTCAACGGAACCAAGATTTCGCTCGGTTCCACCCGTGCGCTCGCCTATGCGCCGCTCTCCGGCAAACTGGTGAAGGTCGCAGACGCGCGTTCCGCAAACCCGACGACTTATACGGTAGTGCCTCTTGACCCGGTGCAGATTTCCTCTGATTCCGGCAAAACATGGGCGGTCGGTACGTACAGTTCCATCGACACTTTGTACAAAAAAGGCAATGTCGCCATTTCTGCGGACGGCTCCATAATCATCTGGGTCCCCGGGGAATATAAAGGCTCGGGTGGTAAATATCCGGCGATGCTGTATTCCAGTTCCAACTGGGCCTCAATTTCCGGTATTGACGGCGACTATGTGGTGGGCGATCCGGTGAACGCAAACGTGTTCTATGCTTACAATGACTCCACCGGCGCATTCTACAAGAGCACGGATAAAGGCACCACTTTCAGCGCCGTCGGCACTCCGGGTGCGAGTTCATTCAAAAAGTTCCGCACGGTCATCGGTCACGAAGGCGATATCTGGCTTCCGGTAGGGGTTACCGCTGATGACGGCACGCAGAGCGGCGCTTTGATGCGCTCCACGGATGGCGGTGCCACCTGGAGCAAAGTCGGCGGCGTGAGCTATTGCGAAGCCGTGGGCTTCGGAAAGGCGAAGACGACGGGCGGTTACCCTGCGGTGTATGTCTTCGCTACGATCGGCGGCATTACGGGCGTCTTCGGCTCCGATGACGAAGGTTCCACCTGGACGCAGATCAACGATGACGCTCACGAATATGGCGGACTTGCGAATGGCGAGTTCGTGATGGGCGACTGGAACACTTACGGCGTGGTCTATATGAGTACGGCTGGTCGGGGCATCGCTGCGCGCGTCCCGAGCGACTGGAACATGGACTCGTCTTCTTCCACTGCCGCGGTCAAGGCTCCGAAGGTTCCCGCTTCTACCGCGAGCAGCCTTTCCGCTACGCTCCGGAATGGAACGCTTTCCCTGAACATTTCCGGGAACGCCCGCGCCCGCGTCGTCCTGTATGATCTTGGCGGACGCATCGTGTTCGGCGGCATCTTCAGCGCTTCTGCGGAAATCCCGCTCGGGAGCCGCGTCACGAAGTCCGGCGCGTACTACCTGCGCGTTTCGGGAAGCAGCGGTGCCGTTCTCAACAAGCGCATCTCCATCGTCCACTGAAACCGGAGACGGTACAAATGAAAAGGCCCGCCATAACGGCGGACTTTTTTGTATGTATTCAAAACCACCGGCTGCGCCGACGACTTTTTTACCACTGAGAATTGGTCTCCGCTTGTCCAGAATCCTGATTCTGAATGTACGGGCCATCCCAGCTTGATGTGCGTTTCTCGACATGTATGGGGATGATTATTTCGTCCGGATAGGCTTCAAACCAATAAAGGGAAGTGCAGTATGTGACGAACCCCAAGAGGACAGAACCTGCGGTAACGGATCTCTGCATCTCCCTTTCGCCTACGACTTGATTTCCACGCTTGGCCTGAATGGAGACGGTCTTCGGACATCCGCGCGACATTTGAGTATAACATTCGGAGCCGTCGCAGATGTAGTCTCCATCTACATAGATGGAATAAGCTTGTCCATTGCTGGTTCTGATTCTTGTCGTTCCGCTACAGGAAGCAAGAAACAGCGCCGCAATTGTAAAAGAAAAAAATAAAGCACGTTTCATATTGTAGTTCGATGGAAAATCAGAAGCCGACTTCGAACGTCAATGCCGGGCCTTGTATAAGATGATTATTGAACTTGAATGTCGAAATCATGTATTCCAAGTCAAGCTGCAGAATGACGGAACTCGTCCTGTTGAGAATCATGCCGCCGCCGGCCTTGAAAAGCAAGCCAGTCGCGGATACCTCGTTATCGTGCTCATTTTGTCTTTTAGCGATGCCGTAAATGAGTCCGCCGCCGAGATAAGGCGAAATATCAGTATCAAATAACGGATAGTACGCGGCAAGTCCCAGATCGGTTAAACCAAACTGGTTGCTGGAGCTGGAGTTGGAGCTATGAATCGCCACATCTACCTTGATGAGCAGTGTCCGCGTATCATAGAGCCAGAAGCATTCGAGTCCGGGGACGAAATCTTGATCGGGTGAGAAAAGCGCGATTCCGGAAATGCCGATGCCCCAGAAATTGTTGGATTGCTTTTTGCGCAGGGACGCTCTCTCTTTGTTTGTGACTGAGTAGATGTCCGATGACGGCCCGGACGTTTTCTTTTCGGTGCCTAAAGTTTTCGCGAACCGCTCAATTGCTGGGTCGAGGTCGTCAGGAGTATTCACTTTCATTTCATCAGTCCATACGCGATTCCCGTCGGTCGTGTTGTAGAGGCTCACGGAGATGATGACGGTTTCCCCAAGACGGGTCAGATCTCCGATCAAAAATTTAGAACAACCTTTTTCGATGGCTTTCCTCTGCACGGAATCCTTGTCGATTGTGGACGAAGAATCCGATATCGACGGGAGAATGATCTCGTAGCGTCCAACGCTCTCGGAATATTTCTGCAGAAGCTTTGTCGATGCAATCTGGTAGTCCGGACGAAGATTGGTCAGCGCAAAATAGGGCGCATAAACCTTTTCCGTGGCAAATGAAAATGACACCGCTAAAAAGAGAAAAGCCCCAAAATAAAAACGCATAGACGCTCCTTGGAGATGCTTATACGTAATATAGAAAGATATAACTTTAGGTCAC
>Ga0172377_10003203_pt1 | contig 16768 bp, 15 predicted proteins | sample Pumphouse3metaG_FD_119749 | JGI IMG/M metagenome (GOLD analysis project Ga0172377, IMG submission 119749) | Leachate microbial communities from a municipal landfill in Southern Ontario, Canada - Pumphouse #3 metaG | ecosystem: Engineered > Solid waste > Landfill > Unclassified | place: Canada...
CCGTAGATGAATTAATTAACAAAAGTTAATAATTTTCATATGCAATAATTTAAGTTTTACAAATCCCGTGAATAGTTACTAGTGAAAATGCCTATTTACAATTTTTGTGATTTGTATATAAAACAACTTTATCAATAAAGTAAAATATAACTTAAAATAAATATAAATATATTATTTAAAAGATTAACCATATTATTATCAATTGATGCATAACCTTCTATTAAGTTTGTGGGTAGGTTGCAGTGAAGTTTATCTTCAGTTTTAATTCCGCAAGCTTGGCAAATATATTTACCTTCAAATAAAGTGCCTAAGATGCTATCAAAAAGTGAACCAACAAGTCCCATTAAAGATATTAATATAAAGTTAGAAATATTTAATTGAGAAAATAAATAAATTAAGCCAATAATTATTCCACCTAATAAAGATGCTAGTAGTCCTAGAAGTGTTACACCTCCGGGCTCACCAGTTTTTAATTTTTTTTGAGTAAAAATATTAATTGGTCTTTTTTTTGATAAAGTTCCAATACTACTAGCCATTGTATCAGATAAACTAGATGCAATAACTGCGTAATACATAATATAAAATATATTATTTTCGGTTAAATAATATATTACAATACAAATTGATGCAGTTAAGACATTACTAATCATTTGTTTAATATCTCTAGTTTTATCTTTTTTAGTCTTTTTTATTTTATCCGTAAAAATCGTTAAAAGAAAAACTAAAGCTAAGGCAGTAAATGCTAGATATCCACCCCAAGTTAAAATTATGATTCCTAAAACCCAAGCAAAGATTACTCCGCTTAGGGTAATCTTTTTCTTATATAAAGCATATAAAGCTAAAATTGATGGTAATAATACTTCTAAATACATCTTTAAACTCCTAACATAATAACAATCATAAATATTCCTAGTGGTAAATAAAGGTTATCATATCCTTTAACACCAATAAGTTCTATTAATGATGCACTAAACCCTATAATTAAGATATCTATTATTTCATAATTTAAATTAAAATAAATTCCAAAAAAGAAAGCAACCAAAGATGAAAATATTAAAACAGTTGACGACCCAGTGATAGTCTTGTTATTAATTATTTTTTTACTTTTTAAAAAATTGGCAAATAAGGGCGCAAATCCATCTCCTAAGCCCATACAAAATAATCCAATTGCATAAGCTGGATCAAATGTATTATTAAAATATGTAATCGTTGCCATAATCAAAACACTAATTGGATAAAATATTGTTCCTAATGATTCTTTACTTTCTATTCCTTTAAAAAAATTTTTTTTATAAGAAATATAATTTATAATTACAAAAGTTATTGGTACTATTATCATATGAATAGAATATCCAAAATAATAATGCATTATAAAATATGAAAATGTTACTCCTATGTGAACAATTTTTCTAGTAATTACTAGCCTTACTTTAAATACTTCATTTAAAATGGAAGTTATAAGCAATATAAGAATAATATATAAGTATGTATATAAATAACCTTGAATTATCATATTTACCTAAATTGTTGGAAAACTATTAATTCCTAAAGGAAGGCCTATTATATAAAATGCTATTAAAACTAATATCCATAATAGACTAGTATAACCAGCATAGGGTACAATATATTTTATATTTCCTATTACTGTATCATGTTCATCTTGACTATATAGTTCCATAAAAGCAATATAAATAATAAAATAGGCCATGAAAGGGGTAAGTCCATAGGTTAAACATTCTCCAGATCTAAAAATTATAGTGGCAAATTCAGGACTCAATCCAGCATTCATAAATACTGGAACTACAACTCCACTTAAAACCACCCATTTATTAAGACTACCGGGTACAAACAATGTACTAACAGCACTGACTATAAATGTTAGGATTATTAAAGGAATACCTGTAAACCCAGAGTTATTAATTAAATTAGCAAGTGATGAAACAATAACCAAACCAATATTTGTTTTTTTAAAAATAAAGATTAACATTGATGCCATAAAGATTAAAACTATTACTTTCCCAACACCATCAAGTGAATGACTAAATTGACCACACATGTCTCGGTGATTTTTAATACTTTTAGTAACAATTCCATAGCTTAGGCCTAAAATTATAAATAAGAAGACAATTACAAAAACAAAACCTTGATTAAAAAATGAATTATATCCAAATAGTTTATCTATATATAAAACTTGAGACTGATCAAGAAGTTTTCCACTTAGGGGCAGGCCAGGAATTATACTATAGACAAATATTAAAATATATATTAATCCATAAAACCCAGAAATTATTAAACCTTTTTTCTCTCTTTTAGTCAAATAATCCTCTTTATCGTCTTCAAATGTATAATGTCCAACTTTAGGGACAGTAATTTTCTCTGTAACTGAAGTAATTATGAAAGCTAATGAAATAACCATTATAAACATAATTAGCAGAGAAAAATAAGTATTAATTGTATAGCCTGCCGATAACATACCGGCACTAATGGTTGTATAGCTAAGAAGTGATGAATCAACAGAATTAATAAATAAATTAATGCCTATACCACAAGTAATAGATGCAAAAGCACATATTATCCCTGCTCGGGGATTTCTTTTCCCATACTTAAAAAGAAGAGCTGCAAGAGGAATTAGAGCAATAAAGCTTAAATCACCAACTATTGAAGAAAAAATACATATTAATGCTAGTAAAAAAGTAACAACTCTTTTACTAACTCTTTTTGTTAGAATATAGAAAAAAGAATCTAAGAAGCCACTTTTATCCATAATCCCAACACCAATTAACGTAATTAAAAGCATTGATAATGGCATAAATGATGCAAAATTAGCTACTGTATTACTAAAGATATATTTTAATCCACTTAAACTAAATAAAGATTCTACTGATACTAATACCGTTTCGTAATTTCCATTAGCTGTAACTTTATTATAAGTTGAACTAACATCAAATAAACTTAAAATACCACTTAATACTATTGTTCCTAATATTAAAACAATAAAGGACATTATAGGATGAAGAACAATTTTATTTCTTATACGTCTTATTCTTTTCATTTTTGTCTCCTTTTAAGCTTTTTTTCAAATTCTAATCTATCCATCATAATTTCTCTTTTACATTTAACACATTTAATTTTAATATCAACACCCATCCGGGTAATTTCCCATAGATTACTCTGACATGCATGAGGCTTTTTCATTATTACTAAATCATTTAATTTATAGTCTTTTTTCATAGGATCTCAATCTTTTAAGACTATATTATTTTTTTTATAATATTCTATTATTTTTTGATTTATTTCTCTTTTTAATTCTTGATCTTTTCCTTGTTTACATTTTACTTTAAATAAATAAATTATAGTATCAGAGTTTATTTTTTCTATTCCCAAATATACTGTTTCTTTTTCTTCTACATAATCATATTTAACTATTTCAGATATAATTTCATTTATTATCTTTTCTACTTTTAATTTATTAGACTCAATAGATGTAGGTATTTCTATATGAAAAATAGTTTTTTTCATACTTAAATTAATTACTTCGTGTAAATTACGATTAGCTACAATAAGAACTTCGCCAGTATCTGATTTTATTTTAGTGGATTTTAAACCAAAATCAGTTACTTCTCCTTCAAAGTCTTCATATTTAATTCTATCTCCTACAAAAAAGTAATCATCAATAATAATATTTATACCTGTATAAAGGTCTTTAATGATGTCTTGGAAAGCAATACCACCAACAACACCTAATGCCCCTAAACTTGTTATTAGAGTAGTTGTATGAACTCCATAAACACTTAATATTACTACAATAACTATAGCTATAATAATATTTTTAATAATATTTAAGATTAAAATAAATATAGTTTGAAATCTTTTTACTCCAAAATCATTCCCTTTTATTTTAATATTTTTAATAATTTTTTCCATTATTTTATACAAAATAACAGCAATTATTATTGTTATTATTGGTACTATTACTTTTTCAGAAATAATTATTTCAAAAAAATTTTTCATTTATCATCCTCTACTTTTACATTTAATATTTCTAAAATACGTAGCAAATCTGGTTCACTATCAAAAGGAATAGTAATTTTATTTTTAGTTATATTTACTTTAGTACCAACCATATCTCTAAGTATATTTTCAAAAGCTTCAGTTGTAGCTGATTTATCTATTGTTCTAACGACGGGTTTTTTCTTTGCTACATTATCACTTGAAACTAAACTTTCAAGTTCGCGAACTGATATATCATCAGTAATAATTTTTTCTGCCAAAGATAAAACTAATTCTTCTTTTTCAAGTTTTGATAAAACTCTGGCATGACTTTGGGTTATTTCCCCTTTGTTAATTAAATTTTTAATGCTTTTAGGTAATGATAATAAGCCTAGAAGATTGGTTATATAACTTCGGCTCTTACCGAATTTTACGGCTATTTCTTCTTGAGTTAAACCGGTTTTTTCGATATATTTTTTAAAGCCTTCTGCAATTTCAATCGGAGTTAAATCTTCTCTTTGAATATTTTCAAGAAGGGCAATATCCATCATGTCTTGATCAGTAAACTCTTTTATAATCGCTGGAATAGTAGCAAGATTAGCTAATTTACTTGCTTTTAACCGGCGCTCACCGGCAACAAGCTCGTAGCCCTTGATACTTTTTTTAACAATAATAGGTTGAAGAACTCCATGTTCTTTTATTGAAGTAGCCAGTTCTTCTAATGCTATTTCATCAAAATATTCTCTAGGCTGATAAGGATTGCTTCTGATTTCCTCAACAGGTATTAAAACAATATCTGTTTCATTTGCATGTTCCACTATATTTTTTTCCACTTGGGAAAAATCCATTAGTTCGTTGTTAAATAATTGTTCTAATCCTTTTCCTAGTGCCTTTCGTTTATTTTCCATTTCTTTCAATAACCTCCTTTGCTAGGTTAAGATATGCCTCAGCTGCTCTAGAAGTTGGGTCATATTCATTAATTGGCTCACCATGTGATGGAGCTTCAACTAATCTAATTAGCCTGGGAATAATTGTATTAAAGACTTTATCTTTAAAGAATTTTCTTACTTCTTCTACTACTTCTAAACCTAAATTAGTTCTTGAATCAAGTAAAGTTAATAATACTCCTTCGATCTTTAAATTAGGATTTAATCTAGTTTGCGTCATAATAATTGTATTAAGAAGTTGCGTAATTCCTTCTAAAGCAAAAAACTCACATTGGACTGGGATAATTACTGAATCACTAGCAACTAAAGCATTTGTAGTCAGTAATCCTAGTGATGGTGGGCAATCAATAATAATATATTCATAGTTATCTTTAATTTTATTAAGTGCATTTCTCAGCTGTTCATTTTTTTTAAATGTTGCATTTTGATAACCTTTTTCTACTAATTCTAAATCAAGTCCAGCTAAATTTATTGTTGCTGGAAGAATTGACAAATTAGGAAATTTGGTTTTAATAATAGCTTTTTTAGGTTCAATAGTCCCATTTAAAACATCGTAAATACTGTGATTAATATCTCCTTTATTGATACCTAGTCCTGTAGTTGTGTTTCCTTGCGGATCTAAATCAATTAAAATAATTTTTTTTCCTAATTTTCCTAAAGAAGCAGCTAGATTAATACTAGTTGTAGTTTTACCAACTCCACCTTTTTGGTTTACTAAAGATATAACTTTTGTCATTTTTACTCACAGCCTTCTTACTTCTCTTACATAAAATATTTTATCATATATAAGGTTAAAAGTCTAAAAGAAAAAATCTTCAAATGAAGATTAATTTTAGTCATCAGCTAAATTATCAAAGTAGCCAGAAATATAAACTATTGGAGTGCCTTTATCACCAGAACCACTAATCAAATCTGCTAGCGATCCAACTAAATCAGTTATTCTTCTGGGGGTTGTTCCTAAACTAAGACTGCTACCAACTAAGTTTTCTTTTTTACTTTTAATTTCCTTTTTTAATGCCTCATTTAAATCCTGCCCACTTAAATCCGGAAAATTATTATCTGATATATATTTTATTTTAATTTCATTTGGGGTTCCTATTAAATCCTTAGTATAAGCTGGGCTTACTACAGGGTCTGCTAGCTCCCAAATACCTGCAATAGGGTCTTTAAATGCTCCATCGCCATATATCATAACTTCAATATCTTTACCAGTTAATTCTTTTAATTTTTTTTTGATATTATAAACTAAAGTTTCACCCCGTTCAGGAAATAATTTTAGTTTTTCTTCGGTTAATTTATTACTACCTAAAAGTCCATATTTACTATTATAGCCAGAACTACTTACTGGTTTATTTAGTATTTCAAATAGTCCAAGTACATTGGCACCTGCTTTTTTTAAAATCTCTTTAGTTTCATATCTAGTATGAATATCACAATTAATAATATCTTTTTGATATTTTAATATATCAACAGGATTATTAGAAAATACAAATTCTATTTTACAATTTTCTTCTAAAGCAATTTTTTTATAAATATTAATCATATTTACACCCGTAAAAGGGTGAAGATATTCACCAAAATTTTGATAATATTCGTTTTCACTAAATAAACTATTTAAATTAAATTTACTTTTTCTAAGTAAATTTTCATCTAAAATTCCATTTCCTACTTCATCATAGGGAAAAGATGTTAAAATAGTTATTTCATCCATATAACGAGCAATTGCTTTTAAGATTATTGAAAATCTATTTCTACTTAATATTGGATAAACAAGACCTACTTTTTGATTAGGAAATTTTGTTTTTAAATCAAGACATATTTCATCTAATGAAACTATATTCCCTTCGCACTTTCCTGCAACCCCTTCAGTTATTGCCACAATGTCTTTATTTCTAAATTCAAAGCCATGAGTCTTACTGGCATTAATAAGTGAATCTATCACTATTTTCTCAAGGTCATCATTTTCTTTAATTATGGGAGTTCTGATTCCCATTGCTACTGTTCCTACATATCTAGTCACATTACACTTCCTTACATATAGATTTTACAGGATAGAATTATCCTAGTCAAGTATTTGACAGAAAAAAAGATTCTAACTTTTAGAATCTTCAATTGCTTTTATAAGTTCTGCTTCTGACATTTTTGTATATCCTTTAATGCCTAGTTTTTTAGCTTGAGCTTTTAGATTTTCAGGATTACTAGCTGATGTAAGTTTTCCGGTTTCTACTAATTCAACTATTTCTTCTCTGGTTAATGTTTCTTTTTCTATTAAAGTATCTGTAAGTAAGGTTACTAATTTTTTATTATCTTTTAAAATTTTAGTTGCTTCTTTATAACTATTATCAACTATTTTTCTTACCTCTTGGTCTATTTCAAGAGCAACTGTATCAGAAAAGTTTTGGCTTTTATTATAATCTCTTCCTAAAAAGACACCTTCGCTTTTATGTTCAAATTGAACAGGGCCTAAATCACTCATTCCATATTCAGTAACCATAGATCTCGCAATTTTAGTTGCTCTTCTAAAGTCATCTGATGCACCTGTTGTAATTTCGCCAATAAATAAATCTTCAGCAACCCGACCAGCTAATAAACCAGTTATTGATGCTTCTAATTCACTTTTTGTCATAATTGCTATTTTTTCCTCTTTTGGTAACATCATGGTGTAACCACCTGCCATACCTCTTGGAATAATAGTTATTTTATGTACTTCATTAGCTTCTTTTAGTTTTAAACCAATAACAGCATGACCTGATTCGTGAATTGCAATAAGTTTTTTTTCTTTTTCAGTTATTTTACGACTTTCTTTAGCAGGTCCCATTAGAACTCTATCTGTTGCCTCATCTATTTCACTCATAGATATTGCATCTTTATTTCTTCTTACTGCAAGTAGGGCTGCTTCATTAAGTAAATTCTCTAAATCTGCCCCACTAAATCCTGGCGTTCTTTTTGATAAGTTCTCTAAATTTACTGATTTATCAAAAATCTTATCTCTAGCATGAACTCCTAAGATTGCTTTTCTTTCTATTTGATCTGGAAGACTAACAGTTACTTGACGATCAAATCTACCAGGTCTAAGTAATGCTGGATCTAAAACATCTGGTCTATTTGTTGCTGCAATTATTATAATGCCTTCATTAGCGCCAAATCCATCCATCTCAGTTAATAATTGGTTTAATGTTTGTTCTCTTTCATCGTGACCTCCACCTAAACCAGTTCCTCTTTGACGTCCCACAGCGTCTATCTCATCAATAAAGATTAAACACGGTGCACTTTGCTTTGCTTGTTTAAACATATCTCTAACCCGTGATGCGCCAACTCCTACAAATAGTTCTACAAAGTCTGACCCACTTATATAATAAAATGGAACATTTGCCTCACCTGCAACAGCTTTGGCAAGAAGCGTCTTACCAGTTCCTGGAGGACCAACTAATAATACTCCTTTAGGAATTCTAGCTCCTAATTTTTGAAACTTTTTGGGATTTTTTAAGAAGTCAATCAATTCTGAAACTTCTTGTTTTTCTTCAATTAAGCCAGCAACATCAGCAAATTTTACTTTACCACCATCTTCACTTAATTTAGCTTTACTACGTCCAAAATCCATATTGTTTTTATTTCCCCCACTAATTTTAGAAAATAACCAAATAGTACCACCGATTAAAATGATATAGGGAACTATATTTAGAAATATCATAAGAAAACCATTTGTTTCTGGATTTGTTTTAGTAATAACTTCTATTTCGCTTTCATCAACATAAGTCAAAATCTTTTCAAGTACCGACTCTGACATCGGAACATTAACTTTAAAACTTTCATACTCTGGATATTCTTTTAATTGACCAGATATCGAATAAACACCAGCACTATTCTTTGGTGTTATTTCTATATTTTTGACACTTTCTTTAGATAGTTCTATTATGAACTGATCATAAGTAAATTCATTTACTTTATATTGTGATAAATTATAAAACAATAGTACTCCAACCATTACCATAATTAGTAATAAATATGGAATTGTTTGCTTTTGATATTTTTTATTTTTCATAATCTTCTCCTCTTTTTTTGTACTCTATTATTATATCATAGCTTTCATTTTTTTGTTTATCAAATTTACTTTTCTTTAAACTTGGAAGCCATAAGATATTATCGTTTGCATCAGTTACTACCGGATAAATATCACGTTTATTTATTGGCACTTTGTTGTCAATAAATATATCATTTATTTTCTTTGAACCTTTTAAATTTTTTACCTCTATTTTATCGCCAATTTTTCTAGTTCTAACAAAGATTGGTAATACTATTTCACTACTTAATAATCTTATTAAATCATTACTTTTTATAATATCTGTCTTGGAAATCTTTGAAATCGTTCCAAGTTCTAAGTCTACTTTTGTATTTAAAGTATAATTATAAGCTTTAGCGATATCATTATAATTATCAAACTCTAACATATTATAAAATTTAGTAACTCTAATATTTCTTGGTAAAGTTATATAACTATTTTGTTTATGACTACTAATTAAATTTAATATTAACTTAGTATGCTCATCAGTTATAACCACAATATTATTATTATATATATTTAATAATATTTTATGGAGTAATCTTTTTTTAAAAATATTATCTAATATATAAAATTCATTTAAATCAATTTTATTATTTACATAAAGTTTATTATATAAAACATTAGTCTCTTTTTCAAAAAAAACTTCATATTCATCAATTAGTTCACTAAACTTAATAAACTTTTTATGAACATTTTTATTTTCTTTTTTTAGTTCAGGCAAAATATGATTTCTAATTCTATTTCTTGTGTATTTATCCTCTTTGTTAGTATAATCAATTGCGTAAGGAATATTATTATTTTTAGCATAATTAATTATTTCCTCTTTCGTAGTATATATTAGAGGTCTAATAAGCTGATAATTTTCTTGTTTAGTAATCTTCAAAAAACCTGTATATCCTTTAAAATAGGAACCTCTTGTTAGTCTCATTATAATAGTTTCAATTAAATCATCACCATGATGAGCAGTAAATAGATATGCACTATTATATTTTTTTAAAAGAGTTTTAAAATAATCATATCTTTTTTCTCTAGCATTCATTTCTTTATTACCTTTAGGATATTTATCAATATTCATACTTTCAAAAATAAGATTATTTTTAAGGCAATACTCACTTAGAAGTAACTCTTCTTCATCAGATTCAACTCTTAATTTATGATTAACATGAGCTACAACAATATTTAAGTTTTCTTTTTGAAGAAGATTTAAAAGAACCATTGAATCTGGTCCATACGAACATGCTAAAACAACATATTTGTCATTAATATTTAATTTTTTAATAAAATCAATCGTTTCTTTCATCTAAATCACTGCTTCTATAAGTAGTATATATAAATCTTACTTATTTATCAAGTATTTAACCGTTACAATTCATAGCCAATTGATAGAAGACATTGCTTATATATTTAGATTTATTACTTAAGATGTAGTTTCATTTGTAAAATTCTTTGATTTATTTCAGGACTTGCAGTTATGCAATCATAGAATATTGCTTCATATCTACTTGCAAAATAACCGCTGTTTATTTTTCCTTCTTGACTATACATATTATAGTATGCCTTTGTAAGTGCGGTTTTTTCTTCTTCGGTTGTAGTTTCTGCCAACAATTCAGGAATACAAGCACCTGATAATATTGCTAGTTCATATTTAGTTATCATACATTGTTCTAAAATATTTGCTTGCTCGGTATGGGCTTTTGCTTTTTCTATATTTGCTACTTTTTCTGCTAATTGTCTTTGTAATTCTTCTAATCTTGTATCTGATAAATATTTAGGTTCCCCTAACCATACATCATCTATTTTATCTTCTCTAACTAATTGTAAGTATGGTTTTTTTGCCTCTTCTTCACTTAAACCTGTTCTATCAAGATATTTTTTTGTATCTAATAACTGGGCTTGTCTAATTTTTCTTTTAATTTCAGGAAGAACACTCTCTTTATCAAGCCAATGCTTTTCTGCCTTTGTTAAATAATCTTCGTCGTTAATATAGCTTAATGGTGTTCTGTGTTTTCTATTTTGCTCATTTTCTTCCATTAAAACTTTGAATAAATATAACTCATCTTTTGAAAATTCTTTTATTAGCATACCTTGGCATTCAGCACAACAAGTTAAAAAGTCTAGTTCATCTTTGGCTATTTCATAGTCTTTAGATGATGCACCACAATTCAAACAAACTAATTCATCATCAAATCTGACAAGAAAGTGTTTGTCATAGCACATTTCATTATAATTTTCTTCATCACCAAAATTTTGAAAACTAATGTCTTCTGATACAATTTTCTCTCTAGTTTCTCTGCGTTCTCTTAATCTATAACATAAGTCAATATATTCCTGAACATCAGGAAATATATCCAATGATATATCACTTGATAATTCACAATCATTATCTACTCCATCATTAAGTTTTATTTTTACTGGAATATCAATTATTTTATATAAAATCAATTGATCTTTAAAACTCAAACCTTCATAATCATAATCATTTTCTTTGGTAGCAAGTTCATCAAAAAATTTCTTCTTTTCAAGTAATACTTCAATTTGTTTTGTTAATTCATTGTAAGTTTCCATATTTTTTCTAAATGTTGATTTATTTCCCCAAACATTTCCTCTAACTAAATCATCAATTCTTTTCACAATAAAAAACCTCCCTTGTAAGTAATTATTTTAACAGTTTTAAAAAATATGTCAATACTTTAAATCTATTAACTTCAACACTATGATTTTTAAGTGAAAATGTCCCATATTAATTATTGTAAATAAAATCAGAAGGATTTATAATATATTGATCACTTGAATGGATATGGCAGCACTGAGGAGTGACCAAAAGTACTTCTATAAAAGTTGTTACCGTTTCTGCTTCTTATTTAAGATATGTTAAATTTACTTTAAACTTTTAAACAAAAAAAGCACGATTTCTCGCACTTTTGTAAAAAAACTTCCTATCTCTTACTAAATTGTGGAGCTCTACGAGCTTTTTTAAGACCATATTTTTTACGTTCTTTAATTCTTGGATCGCGAGTTATCATACCAGCTGTTTTTAATATCTTACGATATGAATCTTCTCTTGTTTGATCAAGTGGTTCATCATATTTCAGTAAACATCTTGTTATACCTAATCTAATAGCGCCAGCTTGTCCTTTAAACCCACCACCAAATACATTAATATTAATATCAAATGTTTTTTCATTATTAGTTAAAACTAAAGGTTGTTTTAAATCCATTACTAAGGTTGCAAATGGCATATATTCATTGACATCACGGCCATTTACTGTAATATTTCCTTTGCCATGAACCATACTTACTTTAGCAATAGAACGCTTTCTTCTGCCTGTAGCAGTTATTTCTTTTTTCATCTTTATCTCCTATTAAAGTGTTATAACAGTAGGTTTTTGAGCTTCATGTTTGTGCTCACTACCAGTGTATACAAATAATTTTGTATACATAGCTCTGCCCAAACGATTTTTTGGTAGCATGCCTTTGACAGCTCTTTCTACCATTTCTACTGGATAACTTTCTAACATAGTTTCTGCATTACGCTCTCTTAATCCACCTGGATATCCAGAGTGATTGTAATACATTTTATTCTTTAATTTATTACCAGTTAATACAACTTTTTCAGCATTAACAATGATAACATAATCTCCGCAGTCAATATGTGGTGTAAATGTTGCTTTGTGTTTACCTCTTAAGATATGTGCAACTTTAGTTGCAACTCTACCAAGAGGCATACCTTCAGCATCAATAACAAACCATGAACGATCAACGGTTTCTTTTGCTTGCATAAATGTTTTCATAATTTTCCTCTCATTATCTTTTAATTAAATGACTCCCACATCATCTAAAAAATTAGATAAATAAATGTACCAGATTAAATTATATGAAAAAGGCGCTTAAAAGTCAAATGATTTTTGATGTAAGTGCTCCTTTTTATAGTTTTTATGTTAATAACTTGTAATTTATCCACAAATTTTTGTAAATCTTTCTTGAATTCTTTCTTTTCCTAATAATTTCATTATTTCATATAAATCTGGAGTAGTTGTTTTTGAAGTTAACGAAACTCTTAATATATTACTGATATCCGCAATATTTCCTAAATACTTTTCTGGATTTTCTTTATATAAATTCATTTCTTGAGCATATCCAACTTCAATTGCTAATTCTTTTATTTTTCTAAACCAAGTATCTTTATCATCGTTTATATTAAAGTAATTTTGAATGTATAAGTTAATAATGTCTTTGTATTTTTCTGCTTTATTAACTAAACCAAAATCTATTTTTTTATAATTAAATAGTTCATCATACATATAGAACATATTATCTTTTACTTCTGACCAAGCCGAAAAATCTTTTCGAGGTTTCTTTTGCTTTCTTTCAATATTAAAAATTTTAATACTATAATCAGGGTATTTTTTTAATAACTCATTAAATTCTTTATCATAAGCATCAGACCAATTTAATACATTATGATAAACTTCAGAAGCTGATAATTTAGATATATAATTTTTTGAAATATTTAATAACTTGTCTAAATCAAATAATGAACCACTTGCTGACATTTTCTTAAAATCAAATTTAAAATCTTCTAATCCTAAATTTTTGTTTTGAGCAAGCCAGCCTTCAAAGTTTGAATTTGCAGTTGTCATTAAATATAAATATACGGCATGAACAGGTATTCCTTTTTCATGATAAAAACTTAAGGCTGCTTCGGGATCTTTTCTTTTAGATAGCTTTCTAATTGATTCACCATCTTTTTTATTCACCGGTGCAACATGACAATATTTAGGAATTGGAAATTCAAATATTTGAAAGAGTTGGATATGAATAGGCAAAGAACTAAGCCACTCATCTCCTCTTAATATATGGGTGGTCCTCATTAAATAGTCGTCAACTAGATGAGCAAAATGATAGGTTGGAACACCATCGGATTTTAATAATACAATATCTAAATCGTTTTCCGGAAATTCTATTTTTCCTTTAACTAAATCTGGACAAACTATTTTCTTATTAAAGTCCCCTGGTGATTTTAATCTAAGAACAAATTTTTCATTATTTTGTATTTTTTTCTCAATCTCAGAAAAAGATAAATTGCGACTTTTAGCATATCTGCCATAGTAACCAAGTCTTTCTTTCTTTGCTTCTTGATTTTTTCTTATTTCAACTAAATCATCTTCAGTTGCAAAACACGGATAAGCAAGATTATTTTCCACTAAATATTTTGCAAATGTTTGATAAATTTCTTTTCGCTTACTTTGTAAATATGGTCCGTAGTTTCCTTTTTCTTCAGTTTCACTTATTCTACCTTCGTCAATTTCAAAATTAAAGTTCTTAAAATCTTCGATTATACCTTGAATTCCATTTTTTACACTTCTTTTTTCGTCAGTATCATCAATTCTTAAATAAAAAACTCCTTTTGTATCTGTAGAAATTTTTTTAGCAATAAAAGCTGTTCTTAAACTTCCCATATGAACAAAGCCGGTAGGCGAGGGAGCAAACCTTGATACCACTGCGCCATCTGGTAAATCTCTTTTAGGATATTTTTTTTCGTAATACTCAATATTTTTATCAATGTTAGGAAACATTAAATTAGCTAATTTTTGATAATCCATTTATTAAACTCTCCTTTTTTTAATACACATAAATCTCACGTTCTAGAGCTTATTATACTATCAATATTAGTATTTGTATAGTTTTGAAATTGAAAAAAACCGTTTGGTTATCTTTCATTAAATCTTTTTGAAACTACATCCCAATTAATAATGTCCATTGTTTTATTTAAATATTCTTCTTTTTTGGTTTGATAGTCTAGATAGTAAGCATGTTCCCAAATATCAATTACTAATAAAGGAATAAAATCCCAAATTGATAAATTAGAATGTTTTTCTACTTGTAAAATAATTAATTTATTTAAAGATTTATTATATCCTAAAATTCCCCAGCCAGAGCCTTCTATCTTAGATGTGCTTTTTATAAATTGTTCTCTAAACTCATTTATGCCACCAAAATCTTCTTCAATTTTTCTTTTTAAACTTTGAGAGATATTGGTTTTTTGGGGAGTCAAGTTCTCAAAATACATTGTATGGAGAATAGCACCGCCACCTTGAAACGCTAAATCTTTTTCTAATGCTTTGATATTATCGTAGTTATTAGTTAAACGAGCATTTTCTAAATCTTGCAAAACTTTATTAAAATTATTTACATATCCTTCATACAGAAGATTATAATGATTTTCTAAAGTTTCTTTACTTATGTAACTAGAGAGTTCATCAAATTGATATGGTAATTTTATTTTTTCGTACAACTTTTTCACCTCCTCCATATAAATAATAACTATTTTAAATATTTATGTCTTTAAAACTATTTAATTCATATATTTAATTAAAGATTAAAAAGAAAGAAGGTAAAAACATGATTGCTTATCAAGTAATAAAAGGTGATACAATGTGGGGTATTGCGATAAAGTATGATATTACAATTGACGATTTAATAAATGCAAATCCAAATATAAAGAACCCAAATTTAATTTATCCTGGTCAAATAATTAATATCCCTAGACAAAATAATATTTCGTCATACACTATTCTTCCTGGTGATACAATGTGGAGCATTGCTCAGAAACATAATATATCATTTAATAATTTAGCTAGTGCTAACCCACAGCTTAAAAACACATCAATTATTTATCCTGGTCAAATAATTAATATCCCCAGTAGTACTTCGGAAACACCAATTCAGATCGTGCCTAACAATTTAAATGATTTTGAAGAATTAGAAAATAAAGTTTTTCAATTAGTTAATGAAAAAAGAAAACGTATTGGTTTACCAGTGCTTACAACAGATACCAAAATCACAAATGTAGCTAAAATTAAATCACAAGATTTTATTAAAAATGATTATTTTTCACACAATTCACCAGAGTATGGAACCCTATTTGAAATGCTGAGAACTTTTGGCATTAATTTTAGCGCTGCAGCTGAAAATATTGCCAGTGGACAAAATACTGCTGAAGAAGTTATAAGACATTGGATGAACTCGGCAGGTCATAGAGCAAATATATTAAACTCAACTTTTAATAAAATTGGTGTCGGAGTTGCTAAAGACAGTAATGATAATTTATATTGGACACAAATATTTGTAAGAGATGATCGAAATTAAATTAAGCATACTTTAATTCAAAAGACCTAATGGTCTTTTTTCTTTTCGGCTTTGCACTTAACAAAAGCCGAAGATATTTTATATAAAGAAGTGTTAACAATTTTTGGAAGTAGATATCAAATTAAAAAGCAATTGAAGAAGGTAAATTATTTAAAGTAGAACATGTTTTTTATGTGAATTCACTTCAAAGTAAACAAATTATTTTTTATTTATCAAAAGCTTCTAATTTTTGAATTGCCTTTAGATAAACTGGTTTCATATATAATTCGCTAGATGATTCTACAACTTTATCAATAGAAATCCATTTAACTCCACTATTCTCATCTTCTTTTATTACAAGCAACTCATTCTCATCAGCTTCAAGTAATAAGCAACAGATAAATGAATATGTGCCGCTACATATTTGCCTCTTTTTATATGACCTAAAACAGGAAGTGTATCTAGTAAATAAATATCATTTATAATTGGTCTAACATTTTCAATACCTGTTTCCTCTTTCACCTTGTATAATACTATTAGTTCATTAAAGAACTGCTTGTATTATATCCTTTCTTTTATTATAATACATTCTGACACTGTGGATTGTTCTGACTCACCTTATAGCTTAGACTATTCTACG